>Ga0105250_10000149_pt1 | contig 61585 bp, 47 predicted proteins | sample KBSS54metaG_FD_80425 | JGI IMG/M metagenome (GOLD analysis project Ga0105250, IMG submission 80425) | Switchgrass rhizosphere microbial communities from Kellogg Biological Station, Michigan, USA - KBS S5-4 metaG | ecosystem: Host-associated > Plants > Roots > Rhizosphere > Soil | place...
CCGCCGGAAAACTCGTGTGGATAGCGTTGCAATGCAGTTGCGGGCAAGCCGACTCGTTGCAACATCGTTTCGGCTAATTGCAGACGCGCTTGCGTATCGGCGCCGACGCCATGAATCAACATGGGCTCGAGTAACAATTGCGCAACGGTAAAACGCGGGTTCAACGACGCGTAAGGATTCTGAAAAACAATCTGGATGCGACGGCGCATTGCCAGCATCTCTTTATCATCGAGTGTCAGTAGATCTTTGCCGGCGAATAACACCTGGCCGCTGTCGGCTTTCATCAAGCGCAACAGAGTTAATGCCGTCGTGCTTTTACCGGAGCCCGACTCGCCGACCACGCCCAGCGTCTTGCCGCGTGGCAGTTGCAGTGAAATGCCTTGCAGCACGCGCAGTTGTTCTTGCTTGAACAATCCAGTTTTGAGCGTAAACGTTTTGCACAGATCTTTTACTTCCAGCGCAATAGCATCCTGCGGATGCGTGCCTCGCTGCCGTTCGCCGGTTATCGATGCCACTGTGCCGTTGATGAAATCATCGACCACTGGCAGACGTTGAGGTCTTGCATTCAACCGGGGACGACAAGCCAGCAATGCCTTGGTATAGGGATGTTGTGGTGCGCTGAACAAGGCCTCGGTGTTGTTCTGTTCGCGCACCTCGCCTTGCTGCATCACCACCACTTGGTCCGCCACTTCACGCACCAGACCCAGATCGTGCGTGATGAACAACATTGCCATGCCTTGTTGTTCACGCAGGCGCAGCAACAATTCCAAAATCTGCTTTTGTACCGTCACGTCCAGCGCCGTAGTGGGTTCATCGGCAATCAGCAATTTCGGTTGACAGGCAATGGCCAGTGCAATCATCACGCGTTGCTGTTGTCCCCCGGATAATTCATGCGGGTGAGAATTGATGCGCAATGCCGGCTTGAGAATGCCTACCTCATTTAGCAGTTCAACGGCGCGATTCATTGCCTGCCTGTAGCTCAGGCGCAGATGCAGTTGCAGCGATTCGGCAATCTGCGCACCGACGGTAAATACGGGATTGAGCGAACTCATCGGGTCCTGAAACACCATGCTGATGTCTTTGCCACGCAAATCACGTAGCTGATGCGTGTTGAGTTTGAGCAGATCGCGGCCCATGAAGTTGATGTGGCTATGCGCAGCAATCTGCGCCGTGCGCGGCAACAAGCGAAGGATGGAAGTCGCCGTCACCGATTTGCCGCTACCCGACTCGCCCACCAGTGCCAGACACTGACGCGCGGCGATATCGAATGAAACCTCTTTTACTGCCTGGATAGGCGCGCTGTTGCGACTGACGAAATCGACGCGCAGCGATTGAACTTGCAGTAAGGGTTCGGTGTGACTCATGGCTTACGCAACTGCTGTACGCATAAATGTCCATTGCACTTCGAGACATCTTTCACCGAGCGCATGTCTACTCCTGCAACTTCGGATCGAGCGCATCGCGCATGGCATCGGTGAGCATGCTGATTGCCGTGACCAGAATCGCCATGCTGCCGCCTGCAGCCACCAGTTGCCACCACTTGCCGAGCACCAGTTCTTCCTGTGTCTCGGCGAAAATGGTGCCCCAGCTCACCATGTCCACCGGCACACCAAGACCAAGGAACGACAGGATCACCTCGGCCTTGATGAAGCCCACCACATTTTGCGAGAACTGCACCAGGATCACATGACTCACGTTCGGCAATATATGCCTGAACATCCGCGAAGCATGCGAAGCACCCAACGCTTGCGCCGCCCGCACATAAGCGCGATCGGTATGCTTGAGATATTCAGCGCGTATCAAACGATAGATGCCGGTCCAGCCGGTAAGGCCGAGAATCATGATGATGGTAGTAAAGCCACGACTGAATACGGCAGCGACAGCGAGGATCAACAAGATGTAAGGCAATGAAGTGAGCACGTTGTATAGCCACTCCAGTAACGTGTCGATCCAGCCGCCGAAGTAACCAGCAAGTGCACCGAGTGCGGTGCCGACGAATACGGCAAGCAGCGCTGCCACGATGCCGACAGTGATCGATATTTCCGAACCCTTGATAGTCTTGGCCAGCACATCATGGCCCCACTGATCGGCACCCAATGGCAAACGTACTGCCTGCGCGGCTTGTACCGCCTGAATTTTTGCAGTGCGCTCACGCCACTCTTGGTAGCGTGGTGCAAGCGGATCGATATCGGAAATATCGACTGGAGGGCCAGCTTCCGGGCGTTGAATGCCAATCGGTGAATGAATGTCGGTATTAGTTACTTTGTCGAATGTCGGCTCGGCATAAGATGCCGCCACTTCGGCATTCCAGTTGCGCGCTATCAGGCCGGTGTACGACGCGAGCATGATGAAAATGAATAGCAACGTAATCGCCAAGGACCACATTGCCACATGATCCCGACGCAAGCGACGCCACCCGAGTCGCCAAGGGCCTTCAGAACTACGCGCAACAGGCATGCCCATGACGCTACTCATTTGAACGCCACTCGCGGATCAACCCAGCGATACAACACATCCACCAGTAGATTGGTGAGCATAGTGAGCACCGCGAGATACACGGTGATCGCCTTCATCACTGGAAAGTCGCTACGATTCACCGACTCCACCACTTCGCGACCCAAACCTGGAATCGAAAAAAATACTTCCAGTAAGAAAGAACCAACAAATAATCCCGGCAACGCGATGCCCACATTGGTAAGGATGGGAATAGCAGCGTTGCGCAATACATGTTTGAGCATCACGGTGTTTTCCGACAAGCCTTTCGCCCGTGCGGTGCGCACGTAATCGTGATTCATTTCATCGAGCACAAAGCTACGGTACAAACGCAAGCTCGGCGCCAGATCCACCATCACCGCCAAGAGAATTGGCAGCGGCGCATAACGAACCAGATTGGTAATGAAACTATCTGACCAACCTTGCACTGGAAACCAGCCTAGCTTGAAGCCAAACAACCACTGACACACGATGATGTACACCAGAAAGCTGATCGACATCGCCACGGTACAACCGAGCATCACCATGCGATCGGTCAATGTGCCGCGCACATAAGCGACCAGCACTGCAAACAACACGGCCAGAATGGTTTCCAGCAACAACACCGGCACCATGATGGTGAGCGTTGGGACAACGCGAGTGAGGAGCACATCCGACACTAATTCGTTGGTTGCCCAGCTACGTCCGAAGTCAAAGGTGCACACCTGCTTGATGAAGATCCAGAATTGCACCCAGTACGGCTGATTCACACCGAGCTGAGTGCGAATGTTTTCAATCTGCTTGGGATCGGAAATTTTGCCGGCCAGTATGTAAGCCGGATCGCCACCTACCCAATTGAACAATACGAATATCAACAACATCACGCCGAGCAAGGTCGGAATCATGTGTAACAGGCGACGCATGACGAAGGTGGATAGATTCATTGATGCCCTGCCTGCTGCGCAACCGCATCAATATCCAGATACTTGAAGCGCGAATGGTACATGGGATGCTTCTTGAACCCCTTCACCCACGGTCGCATGAGATGGATGTACGAACGATGTACGCCCAGCTTCCACGGCACATACGCAAGTATGTAGCGGTTCATCTCACGATAGAGCGCGTTGCGTTCGGCACTATCGGGCATCGCGATCGCCTGTTCATAGAGCTTATCGAACGCGGATAACCTGAAACGCGCATTGTTGGACGAACCAGTATTAGGTCCATAGAACAGCTGCAGAAAGTTTTGTGCGTCTGGGTAATCGGCAATCCATGCCGCGCCGGTGAGTTGAAATTTGCCGACTTTTTGATCGCGGATCAGATCGCCGAATTGGACGGTAACAATATTCAAGCGTATGCCAATGGCTCGCATCGACTTTTCCCACAACTGCGAGAGCATCAGATAACTCAAACCGCCTGAACTGATTTTGTATTCGATACTTAGCGGTGAACCATCAGGCTGTTCGCGATAACCGTCGCCGTCGCGATCAACATAGCCATATGTATCGAGCAGTGCTTTCGCGCGTGCCGGTGCATAGTCTTGATCGACTGCGGTGAACGTTGGGTCATAACCGACTATGCCCGGGGCTATCGGGCTTTGCGCCGCCATGGCGGAGTTACGACGAATGATCGAAATTTCCTGACCGCGGTTGAAGCCCATTGCCATAGCGCGACGCAACGCCACATGTTGCGCGTCGTAGCCACCAACAACTGGATCATCCAAGTTGAATGAATCGTAAGTCAGTTCCGGTTGTAACTCGACGAACGCTCGCACGTGCTGTGCCGCCAGCGTCGGTGACAACTTCCCATTCGGCATCACTTGTGCCGCATAACTTGGCGGTGTCTCCGGCAATAGATCGTGTTCGCCATTTATAAAAGCTAAAAAGCGTGGCTGTTCGGCTTCGATGGGATAGATCTCGATACGATCCAGTAGCGGTAATTTTTTTCCGGCAATACTTTTTACGACTTCACGATCCCATTCATCGTTGGGATTGGCATATGTGGTGTCGAGTTTTTCTTCGCGATATTCTGGGTTGCGTTCCAGTACGATTTTCGAACGCCGTACCCATTGCACTAGCTTGAAGGGTCCACTGCCGACTGGATGTGCCGTGATGTCGTCTTTGTAGTATTCGATCACTTCATGCGCTAGTGGCGTTAACGTCGGCATGGCGAACACATACAAAAAATTAAAGTCCGGCTTCTTGAGTGTGATCTTCAGCGTGTAGCGATCCAACAATTGCAGGCCAGCAACCTTAGCTTGATAGTCGAATTTGCCGTCCTTTTTCGCTTTGGCCGCCAGCTCATCCAAACCAACGATTCGATCATCAACTTGCCAGCTGTTGGGGCTGGACATCGCTGGATCGACGAGGCGTTTGATGGAGTATTCGAGATCGGCCGCAACGATCTCGCGCTTTACGCCTTTGAAAGCCTCGTCGGCAGCGAAGTAGATTCCGGGCTTGAAACGAAACGTATAAACAAGGCCGCCTTGTTCCGGCACTGGTACTTCGCGCAATAAGCTGGGCACTAGCTTTGAAGGCCGTGCCAAGTAATCGTATTCGAGCGGCGTATCGAAAATCTGTGCACAGACATCGTTGGAATAAACGTCGGACAGCCGCTGACAATCGAAGCCTGTCTCGGCGACTCGGAAGGAAGTACGCAACACCTTCAGTGGCTGCGCGTCTTGCGCAAATGCGCTGCCCGCAGCGAGCCAGCAAGTTGCGCTCAGCAACATTGCCGCGAATGTTTTTATCAGAGCGGGTTGGGCCATGGCCGCATCATTTCTGCAAAACAGTCGCGAAGGCAAGGGGCGGTTTTGCATTGCGTGATGACGAGTGTTGGGACTAATCGCGCTTGACGGTCACGTTCACTTTCACGCCGCCCAGCAACGTCGCGGCGAAACCTGAACAGATGCTCACGATGATCGATGCAGCCAGAGCGGTCCAGAAGCCATCGATGCTGAAGCCGTCGAGTAAGTATGCGACCAGACCCAGCATGCCGGCGTTAATCACCAGTAGGAAGAAACCCAGCGTCACGATGGTGATGGGCAGCGTGAGAATCAGCACCAAGGGTTTGATGACGGCATTGATCACGCCCAATAACAAGGCGGCGAGGATGAGACTGCGTGCATCGATGAAGTGCAGGCCCTTCAGCAAGGTGCTGGCGATCCACAAGCCCAGCGCGGCAAACGCGGCGCGCAGGCAGAATTGCAGAATGGCGTTGTGCTTCATGAGTTGAAACTCCGATTGGCCGTAACCGGCGAATGGATTGCAGTCGTTGCAATGTATCGAGGCGAACGCTGGGTGCTCAATAGCCGGTGCGCACCCGCAGCAATCGATTCAATCGGACCACGCTCAGCAGCAATAGTGCCGCCACGCCGTTATGCGCTGTGGCCATCCATAGCGGAAAGCCGCGCATGACCATCATCGGACCGAGCATTAACTGCGCGATCAATGCCAGGCCCACCAGCAGGCCGGCGAATTGCACGGCGCGGGTTTGCGCACGTGTCCATGCAAGAAAGGCAACAAAGCCAAGCACCAAGGCCGTCACCAAGGCGCCGATGCGATGCACGAAGTGAATGGCAACGCGTGCGGGATGCGTGAGCACACCGCCTTCATAGTCGATGCCGAGACCACGCCAGAGAACGAAAGCGTCCTTGACGTCCATGGTGGGCGCGAACGAGCCCTGACAGGTGGGAAAATCCGGGCAAGAGACCGCGGCGTAGTTGGTACTGGTCCAGCCGCCCAAAAAAATCTGCACAGCCAGCACAATCAAGCCAATGAGTGCGAACTTGCGAATGTTGCGTTCCGCTGCCGGTCGCGTGATGCGATCGACACGCATCGATTGCCAAGCCAGCAGTGACATGGTGGTCAAACCGCCGATCAAGTGCATCACGACGATGAATGGCTTGAGCAGCAATGTGACGGTCCACATGCCAAGCGCGCCTTGCAGCAGCACCAATGGCACCAACAGCAGCGGCAGCACCACGGGTTGATTGGGATCGCGACGATTGGTGTATGCAATGCCCGCCAGAATCAAAATGACCAAGCCTAAGGTGCTGGCCACGTAGCGATGCGTCATTTCCTTCACGGCTTTGGAATATTCAAAGCGACGATCGGGAAAACGCTGCTGTACTTGGGCGAGATTCTGTTCGGCGCTACCGGCCGACACATGGCCGTAACAACCCGGCCAGTCGGGACAACCCAGACCTGCATCATTCAAGCGAACCCACGCACCCAGCACCACCACGCATAACGCCAGCATTGCGCCGAACAAGCTGAGGCGACGAAACAGTTTCAGTCGATCGGCGGGTTTCATGAGGCACTCCAGATGTTGTTGGTTTTATTCACTGCTTAGCCGATATGCGACAGCGTCAGCAGTTTCTTGAGGTCCTGATAGATATCGCGCGGGTCAACGCCCGGCGCATAACTCATCATGAGATTACCGAGCGGATCGACAATGTAGGTACGACGTGCATCGAGTGCGCTGCCCGCCGTGCCGGCAGGAAACAACTTCAACAAAGATTACCCCGCGTCGCCATCGATACTGACAGTGCTGAGGCCGACTTGCTCAGTTGAAAAATAGGCCTTATCGCAACATGCGCCGCTATAAACAAACACACGACTGACGCGTGGCGAGTCCTTGCCGAGCAGCAAGCGCGCATTGCGAGTGTTGTCGAGGGCAGTGCGGCAAGTGGCATCGCAATCGCCGGCGCCAATGAACACCAGCGTCCAGGTGTCGCGAAGAAATTTTGCGTCGGTGGCAGTGCCATCCGCTTTGGTCAAGGTGATAGCCGGTAGTGGTATCGCCGGCGTGATCAGCTCGCCTTTGTTGGTGGTGGAGGTGGGACGCCAGTTGCTGCCGTAATAAATCGCGAACGCGAGCAACAGCGGCGCTACAAACAAGCTCAACACGACAAAGAACGGCTTGCGATTGGCGGGCCTGGGAGATGGGTTGGGCGATGGACTGGATGCGTTCATGTCTCGATACGTCGTAAGTTCACTGCAACGAAAATAATCACTACGGTCAGCGCCATGCCGAACCATTGCACGGCATAGGCAACATGACGTTCGGGGCCGAAGCCCACATCGATCTGCCAGATGCGTTCAAAGCCATCACTGGCATTAGGATCGAGCAACACGATGCGCGCTTGCAGCGCCCTTCCGTAGAGCTGTTGCAGATCTTGGTAATTCGGATAGTTGAGTAACTGCGGCCATACATTGGGTTGAATGCCGGCTTCGCCGGCACGCACACCGGGACGCGGCAATTCATCGAGCGTGCCTTCAAGCTGACGTGGTTGTGTAGCCACTTCAATCACCGGACGTTGCGCGCGGTTGCGGCCCATCGCGATCCAACCACGATCGACAAGAACAATCGATTGATCCACCAGCAGCAGCGGCGTGAGTACGCGATAGCCCGGTTCGCCATGACTGGATGGCATGTTGTCGAGCAGCACTTGATGCGCGGAATCGTAGTGACCGCTGACACTCACGCGCTGATAGCGATTGAGCATTGCAGCGTTGTCAGCAGTGAGCGGCACAACCTGCGCACGACCTTGCTCTGCTTGCGCCATCAGTTCGCGCTTTTCATGCGCGCGTCGCAATTGCCAGAAACCCAGGCTGCACAGCGCAGGCGTCACCAGCAGCGTCAGCAGCAAGGCAAACCAACTCGGAGCGAACCGGCGACTGCCGATCTGGAGCTTCAAGATATACTGCCCATCTTAGAACCTGGTTCGACGATTGCATTCGCGCTGGAGCACATCATGATCAAGATTCTCATCGTGGCCTGTCTGCTCGGCATTGTCGTCAGTCTGGGGACGGGCATGTTCCATCTGGTCAAGGACAAAAGCGAATCCAAGCGAATGGCCAATGCACTGACAGTCCGCATCGCACTGTCGGTGGCGTTATTTATCTTGTTGTTTATTGCCTGGAAGCAGGGGCTGATTCAGCCGCATGGGATTCAAAAATGAAGAAAGGATTCGATACTTCGACAAGCTCAGTACAAGTGAATCGAACCCCTACCTTTAGGCGCGCCACTTGAGTGAAGCGGTCGCGCCTGCAGGGCTTACAGCCAGTAAACGAAAATAAACAGGCCCAGCCATACCACATCAACGAAGTGCCAGTACCAAGCCACGGCTTCGAAGGCGAAGTGATCGTTGGGCTTGAAGTGGCCTTTCATCGTACGCAACCAGATTACGGTCAGCATGATGGCGCCGATGGTCACGTGAAAACCGTGGAAGCCGGTCAGCATGAAGAATGTTGAACCGTAGATGCCGGTGCTGAGCTTGAGGTTCATCTCATGATAAGCCTCGGCATATTCGGTGGACTGCAGGTACACGAACAGAAAGCCCAGCAGGAAGGTGAGCGCGAGGAACAACTTCAACACGCCGCGGTTGCCGGCTTTCAACGCGTGATGCGCAATGGTGATGGTGACACCAGAGGTCAACAGGATCGCGGTATTCACCGCAGGCAGACTGAAGGCCGGGATGACTTCGAACTCGCCACCCAACTTCGATGGACCATTGCTCGGCCAGCCACCGGAGAAGTGTTGCCACAGAATGCTGTTGGAGAACTTGACGCCCTGGCCGCTGAGCCACGGCTGCGCAATTTCACGTGCGTAGTACAGCGCGCCGAAGAAGGCGGCGAAGAACATCACTTCGGAGAAGATGAACCACATCATGCCCATGCGGAACGAGCGATCCACTGCGGCGTTGTAAGTGCCGGCGACGCTTTCGTTCACGACGTCGCGGAACCAGCCGAAGAACAGGCCCAGCATGCAGACGATGCCGATCCAGAACAGGAAGTTGGTGCCGGTGTTGAACCAGTACGCCGCACCGAACATGGTGATGAACAGCGATACCGAACCCACGATGGGCCAGTGACTGGCGTGGGGAATGTAGTACTTGCCCGCCGGAGCGTGATCGTGATGCGCGTGCGCCATAAATGTTTCCTGCTAATACCTGAATCAAAAACGTATCTAAATCTTTATTGTCCACTAGGAACGTCTAACTAACTCGCGATGTCATTTCGACCGAAGGCAGAAATCTTTCAAGTGATGGCTTAGCTATCCAGAGAAGGAAAGATTTCTCACTGCGTTCGAAATGACAAGTTAATCAAACCTTCCTTAACGTGCCGCCACTTTCGTCGAATCCGGCACCGTGTACATGGCGTAGGCCAGCGTCACACGGTCCGTAGAACGCGGCAGCGCTGGGTCGACGAAGAAGCGAACCTTCAATTCCCGCTCCTGATTCGCCGCGAACTGTTGCGGCTTGAAACAGAAGCAATCGGTCTTACGAAAATATTGTGTCGCGGTATTCGGTGCGATGCTCGGTACCGCTTGCGCAGTCACAGGCTGCGCCACCAAGTTCTTGGCGTGAAACGTCGCTTCGTACAACTGCCCCGGATGCACTTGAATCTCGCCCTTATCGGGTGTGAATTCCCATGCGCCGGTAGTCGGCATCGACGACATGAACTCCACCGTCACCACGCGATTTACATCGATGGTCGGCGATGCCTGCGCCGCCACCATCAACTGCTTGGTGCTACCGTAACCGGTGACCGAACACAGCACGTCGTACATCGGCACCAATAACCAGCCGAAAGCAAACGCACCCAACGTAAACCACCACAGATTGCGCGTTAAGCGGCGATTCTGTTGCTGCGTTGACATGCTGTTATCCGCGTCAGCCATGCGAGCTGCTCACGCTCATGACGATGAATCCCACGTAGAACACCAACGCCACGGCCACCAACCACCACGTCGTGCGACGCACGCGGCGTTGACGCTCCAATACGTCGTTGCTCATGACTTCGTTACTGACGGACATGCTGGCTCTCACTTACTTCACTTCAGGCGGCACATCGAAGGAGTGATACGGCGCAGGCGATGCTACCGTCCATTCCAGACCTTGCGGCGAAGCCGAATCCCACACCTTGTCGGAAGCCTTCACACCACCGCGCGCCGTGCTCCAGATGATGTACACGAACAGCAGCTGCGTCAGGCCGAAGCAGAAGCCGCCGATCGACGACACGAAGTTCCAGTCAGCAAACTGCGTCGAGTAGTCGGGAATACGACGCGGCATGCCGGCTAACCCTAAGAAGTGTTGCGGGAAGAACAACACGTTCACGAAAATGGTCGACAGCCAGAAGTGCAGCTTGCCCAGCTTTTCGTTGTACATGTGGCCGGTCCACTTCGGCAGCCAGTAGTACACCGCGGCCATGATCGAGAAGATCGCGCCCGGCACCAGCACGTAGTGGAAGTGCGCCACCACGAAGTAGGTGTCGTGATACTGGAAGTCAGCCGGTGCAATCGCGAGCATCAGGCCCGAGAAACCACCAATGGTGAACAGGAACAGGAAGGCCAGCGAGAACAGCATCGGCGTTTCGAAACTGAGCGAGCCCTTCCACATCGTTGCCGTCCAGTTGAACACTTTCACGCCGGTGGGAATGGCGATGAGCATGGTGGACAACATGAAGAACATTTCGCCCACCAACGGCATACCGGTGGTGAACATGTGGTGCGCCCAGACGATGAAGGACAGGAAAGCGATCGACGCCGTCGCATACACCATCGCGTCATAACCGAACAGCGGCTTGCGCGAGAAGGTGGGGATGATTTCCGACACCACGCCGAACGCGGGCAGAATCATGATGTACACCTCGGGGTGACCGAAGAACCAGAAGATGTGCTGGAACATCACGGGGTCACCACCACCAGCGGCATTGAAGAAGCTGGTGCCGAAGTAGTGATCGGTGAGCAGCATGGTCACCGCACCGGCGAGCACCGGCATCACGGCGATCAGCAGGTAAGCAGTGATCAACCAGGTCCAGGTGAACAGCGGCATTTTCAGCAAGGTCATGCCGGGGGCACGCATGTTCATGATGGTGACGATGACGTTGATCGCACACATGATCGACGAAGCACCCATCATGTGCACGGCAAAGATCGCCATCGGGAACGCATTGCCAGTCTGCAATACCAGCGGCGGATACAGCGTCCAGCCACCGGCCGGCGAACCGCCCGGCACCAACAGCGTCAGCAGCAGCAAGCTGAAAGCAAACGGCAGAATCCAGAAGCTGAAGTTGTTCATACGCGGCAGCGCCATGTCCGGCGCGCCCACTTGTAGCGGGATCATCCAGTTGGCCAAACCCGTGAAGGCCGGCATCACGGCACCGAACACCATGATCAACGCGTGCATGGTGGTCATGCTATTGAAGGTCTGCGGATCGAGAATCTGCATGCCTGGCTTGAGTAGCTCGGCACGGATGAACATGGCCATCAACCCGCCGGTCAGGAACATGACCAGCGAGAAGATGAGATACATGCTGCCGATGTCTTTGTGGTTGGTGGCGTACAGCCAGCGTTTGATGCCCTTCATGGGGCCATGATGGTCATCGTGCTCATGGTCATGACCGTGATCGGCATGGGCATCTTGATGTGAGTGGGTTGCGCTCATGGAGGTGACTCTTTCAATTCAAACGATAGGCGGGTGGCTACTGGGCGGCTGCTTGATTGGCTTCGATCAAGCCGCAGCGGGAGCGGCCGGTTCTACTGCAGGCGCCGCGGGGGCAGCTTCGGCGGGAGCGGCAGGTGCTTCCTCTGCCTGCAACCAGCTGTCGTAATCGACCTGCGATTTCACTTCAACGACAATCGGCATGAAGCCGTGATCGCGACCGCACAGTTCGGCGCACTGGCCGCGATAGGTGCCGACTTCTTCGGCCTTGAACCAGATTTCATTGACGAAGCCCGGAATGGCGTCTTTCTTCATGCCCAGTGCCGGCACCCACCAGGCGTGGATCACATCGGCCGCCGTCAGCAACACGCGCACCTTTTTGCCCACCGGCACCACCAGCGGATGATCGACGCTAAGCAGGTAATCCTGTACGCCATTCACATCGACGCCGGAGTGGAGCTGACGCGCGGCATTGCTGTCCTTGGACAGAGTCGAGAAGAAATTCACCTTGTGATCGAGGTATTCGTACTGCCACTTCCATTGATAACCGGTGACCTTGATGGTCAGCTCGGAACCGCGGGTATCTTCGATGCGGATCAGGCCGCGGGCGGCGGGAATGGCCATCAAGACGAGAATGATGATGGGAATGGTGGTCCAGATGACTTCCACCTTGGTGCTGTGGAGCAGCGTGGTGTCAGGCACGGCGCCCTTGGAGTGACGGAACTTCACAATCGAATAAATCATCGCGCCGAACACCACCATACCGATGGCCACGCAAATGAGCAGCGCTTTCATGTGCAGCTCATAGGCCTGGCGGCTTAACTCAGTGACGCCCTGCGTCATATTGAGTTTCCACGCGGCGGACGCCGGGTTGGACAACAAAGCCAGTGTCGCGCCGCTTGCGCCCACCAGGGTCTTGGAAATCTTCGACATTTGCACCAATGCTCCCGATATTGAATCTGCAGTGATGCGCACGCATCACCGGCCTGCCCTTAACGCGCCATCGGCGCGCTAAAGTGCAGGCGAATCGTTCATGTTCCCAATCAGCTGTTGTAGGCGGGTTGCCAGCACTCGCCGTTCGTCACCTGTCAGAAAGCCACCCACTTCGCAGGCACGCCCTTGCGACTCCAAACAAAGTCGAGTGGGGTGCAGGGCCGAGCGCGGGCTGCGTAGTTTAACCATGGTCCAGTGCCGTGCAAACCGTGTATTTGCTTGTAACGCGCCAAGTTGCGAATTAATTGTCACGTAATCGGGAGTTATTGCGATTAATTCTCGCTGCCGACCACGCCGCATGGAGCATCGCAACGCCCACCACAACAACACAAACTCCAGTCCGGCAAATGGTAAAACCGGCCAAAAGCCCGCAAGCAGACAAAAGCCGGCAGTCATGGTTGGCCCGATCGCCACGCTCAACAGGAACCATCGCGCCTGCCGCGTGTTCAGCGCATTGTGAGCACACAGCTCGATGCGCACTTCGGGATGTTCAAGCAGACGGATTTCGCGCGTGCGCCCCTGCCCATAGGTTGCGTCCTGGCTGACGGCCGGCTTCTGAAACGATGGCAGTTTGGGTAATTGCATGGATGCAAGCATGCGCCCGTCAGGCAAGCGATCAGCCATGGTAGTGCTGCACTTGGATATAGAGCAATGCCACTGCACCCGACATCACCGCAGTAAAACACCCACATCGAGCAAGCCGCTCAATGCCCTTGCATCAGGTGCTGCGGCATTCGGCAAGACACCGAGACAGGGCGCAGGCAGTCGCTCGCGCAAGGTCTCGAGATTCTCCTGCAATAACGCAAACTCGGGATCGATGCCATTGCCCACCCAACCCACCAAGCGGCAGCGTCCGGCTTGAATGACCTCAGCGCTCAGCACCGCGTGATTCAAACAACCCAGCCGCAAGCCCACCACCAGAATCACCGCCATGCCTTCCGCTTCAGGAAAATCACTTAAATAACCGCTGGGCAGCGGCACACGCCAGCCACCGGCGCCTTCGACGATCACCACATCTGCTTGGCTCGCTAGCGCGGCATGCGCACGTTGCAGCACCGGCATCTCAATAACAGCATTGGCCTGTCGTGCCGCCAGATGCGGCGCGATGGGCGGCGCGAAGCAGTAGGGATTGATGAGCTGATAATCGGCAGCGACATTGGCCGCCTGCTGCAACGACAACGCGTCGCTGTTACGCAGGCCCTGCGGCAACCACTCGCTGCCGCTGGCGATCGGCTTCATGCCCGCCACTTTCAGACCACGCGTAATGAGCGCATGAATCAATGCGCACGACACCAGTGTCTTGCCGACCCCGGTATCCGTGCCGGTAATAAAGAAGCTGCGCGACATGCAAACTCTCTCGCTCGATTATGTGTAAGGCCCGATGCCGCGTTGCTGACAGACGTGGATGCAACGCGAACAGCAGAGTAACTATTCTTAATCCCTGATTCATCCCTTGCTGCGCATCACCACATCGGTGAGTACGAAGGCTCGACTCTCGCCCGCCTGCTCATGGTAATTCCCCCGTGTTGATGCCGGTGACCGTTTGCTGCTAAATGCAAACAGTTACCACACTCAATGCCGTCGCTCAGGATTGCCGCTTGCCATGAAACGTTTGGTTCCTGTCATCGTCATCTTGGCGATAGTGATCGCCGCGATCGCTATCTGGCTCACACACCGCGATGCCGCAAGCAATCCACTGGTTGCTTACGGCAACATCGATTTGCGACATGTGGAATTGCCATTCAACGCCAGCGAACGCGTTGCTGAAGTGCTGGTCGAGGAGGGCGCGCAGGTGCACAAGGGCGACGTACTGGCGCGACTCGATACGCGTCGACTGCAACCGCAACTGGCGCAGGCCGCAGCGCAAGTGCTGGCGCAACAACAGATCGTGACGCGCTTGCGACGTGGCAATCGTCCACAGGAAATTGCGCAGGCGCGCGCCAACGTGCAATCGGCGCAGGCGGAAGCCATTCAATCCCGTGCGCAAGCCAATCGTCTCGAAGGCCTGTTCGAAAAATCGCAGGGCAATGCGGTGAGCGGACAAGATCGCGAGCAAGCACAGGCCGCTGCCACCGTTGCCGAAGCGAGGCTCGATGTGGCGCGCAAAGCACTCGATCTGATGCTAGCCGGTGCGCGCCAGGAAGATATCGCTGAAGCCGAAGCGCGCCTGCAAGGCTTGCAAGCCAACCTCGCCTTGTTACAGCAACAGTTCAACGATGCAGAACTGATCGCACCAATGGATGCAGTCGTGCGCACGCGCTTGATCGAACCCGGCGAACTGGCTTCGCCACAAAGAGCGGCGTTTTCATTGGCGGTGGTCGACCCGAAATGGGTACGCGCTTACGTCAGCAGCACTGCCTTGGGCGCGATACAACCCAACATGCAAGCCACCGTGAATGTCGATGCCTTTCCCGGCCGCAACTTCGCAGGCTGGGTGGGCTTCATTTCATCCAGCGCCGAGTTCACGCCGAAATCAGTACAGACTGAAGAGCTACGCAGCAGCCTGGTTTATGAAGTGCGCGTGTTCGTCAAAGATCCACAGAATGAACTCAAGCTCGGCATGCCGGCGACCGTGCACTTGGTTGCATCGGCCGCACAGCACTGAGCATCGCCATGCTTCAGCAAGCAACTGCAAGCACGAACCAGGCGCAATACATATTGAGCGGCCGCGATCTGCACAAGCAGTTCTCTGCCAAGGATCGTCCCACTGTGCATGCCTTGCAGGGAATATCCTTCGATATTCCTCGCGGCGTACTCGCGGCACTGGTCGGTCCCGATGGCGCGGGCAAGACCACCTTGATTCGCCTTGCTGCCGGCTTGTTGATGCCGGCACAAGGCTCGCTCACGGTTCTGGGCATCGATACCCGCGAGCATCCACAACAGATTCAGGATCGCATCGGCTACATGCCGCAACGCTTCGGTCTCTACGAAGATTTGAGTGTGCAGGAAAATCTCGACCTCTATGCCGATCTGCATGGCGTCAGTGCCGCGCAACGCGCACAGCGTTATCCCGAGTTGATGAGCATGACGGCGCTGGAGCGCTTCACGGATCGCCTCGCCGGACAATTGTCCGGTGGCATGAAACAAAAACTGGGGCTGGCCTGCACGCTGGTGCGTTCACCGGAATTGTTGTTGCTGGATGAACCCACGGTGGGCGTCGATCCGTTATCGCGTCGTGAGTTGTGGCAGATCATTGAACAACTGGTGCGTGATCGTGGCCTCAGCGTACTGATGAGCACGGCCTATCTCGATGAAGCCGAACGTTGTGCACAAGTGCTGGTAATGCACGAAGGCAAATTACTCACACAAGATGATCCGCATGCCATCGCGCAACAAGCAGCGCATCGCGTGTTCGTTGCCTCACCTGCGGCAAACGATACGGCGCGAGCGTTGCAGGCGCGCCTGCTCGACGATGAAGGTATTGTCGATGCGGTACCCGAAGCAGGACAGGTGCGCTTCATTACTCAGCAAGCCCATCTCGATGTCACCGCGACCTTACAAGGCGCCGGCGTCGCAGCGACCACGCCGAACTTCGAAGATGGTTTCATGACGCTGCTCAAACAACACAGCGATGCCGAACATGCACACGCCATTACGCTCGACAAACCACCGCGCTCCGCAGTGAATGAGGTGGTAGTCGAAGTGCGCGACCTGGTGCGTCGCTTCGGTAGCTTTACGGCCGTCGATCACATCAGCTTTGCCGTGCAGCGCGGTGAAATCTTCGGCTTGCTCGGACCGAACGGTGCGGGCAAGACCACGACATTTCGTATGTTGTGCGGGCTGCTCAAAGCCAGCGGCGGCACACTCAGTGTGGCAGGCGCGGACCTGCGGCGCGGTCGCGCACAGGCGCGACAACATCTCGGCTATGTGGCGCAAAAGTTTTCACTGTATCCCTCGTTATCGCCGCGCGAGAACCTGCAATTTTTCGCCAGTGCTTATGGTCTGCGCGGTGCACAACATCGCGCGCGTGTTGCGTGGGCGTTAGACCAATTCGAATTGCAAGCTGCTGCCGACGCGCCCTGCATGGCGTTGCCCGGTGGTTACAAACAACGCCTGGCGATGGGCGCCGCGTTGTTGCACGAACCTGATCTGCTATTTCTCGATGAACCCACCAGCGGCGCCGATCCCTTCGCGCGACGTGCTTTCTGGCGACGTATTACCGCGCTGGCTGATCAAGGCGTTACCGTAATCGTCACCACGCACTTCATGCAGGAAGCCGAGTACTGCGATCGCATCGCCATTCTCGATGGCGGCAAAATTCTGGCGCAGGGCACACCTGCGGATATTCGTCGTGAAGCCGGCACGTCGGCGGCATTGCATAGCATGGAGCAGGCCTTCATCGATATCGTTGCTCGTGCGCGCGCCAGGCTTGCCGCATGAATAGCGCCGCGAATGAGGTCGCCACTACAACTTGGCGCGCCAACGCCAATCGCGTTCGCGCATTGGTAGTCAAAGAAACTCGGCAACTCATTCGCGATCCCTCCAGTCTCGCGCTGGGCATTGCCTTGCCCTTGGTGCTGATTCTGTTGTTCGGCTATGCGTTGTCGCTGGACGTCAAGAATGTGCCGCTGGCCATCGTGCTGGAAGATTCGTCGCCGCAAGCCGCCGAGTTGGTTGGCAGCTTTCAACTCTCGCCGTACTTCCAAACCAGCGTGTTGCAATCAATGGCCCAAGCTCAGCAGCTCATGCAGGACCGGCAAGTGGCTGGTGTCGTGCGTCTGCGCAGTGACTTCACGCGTACGCTGTTGCAAGGTGACGGCGAGATACAGGTGTTGGTCAACGGCAGTGACGCCAATCGCGCACGCATCATTCAAGGCTATGTGCAAGGAGCAGTGGGCGCGTGGTCTGCACGTCAACAAGCCGAAGGGCAAGATGCCGTGCCGCCGCCGGTGGTTGTGCAGAGTCGTGCCTGGTTCAATGAGAGCAGCAACAGCAGTTACTTTCTAGTGCCGGGTCTCATCGTGCTGGTGATGACTACCGTCGGCGCATTGCTCACCGCGATGGTGATGGCGCGCGAATGGGAACGCGGCACGATTGAAGCGCTGTTTGTCACGCCGGTACGCAGTGGCGAGATTCTGCTCGGCAAAATCATCCCTTACTTTGGTCTCGGCATGATCGGTCTGGCGCTGTGCGTGCTGGCGGCGAAGTTTCTGTTCCAGGTGCCGCTGCGCGGTTCGCTGTGGTTGTTGATTGCCTGCTCGATGATCTACGTGCTGGTATCGGTGGGCACCGGGCTGCTTATTTCATCGGCAACGCGCAATCAACTTATCGCCAGCCAGATCGCGCTGATATCCAGTTTCATACCGGCCATCATGCTGTCCGGTTTTCTCTACGACATCCGCAGCATGCCCACCGCAGTGCAGGTGGTTACTTATCTATTCCCCGGGCGCTACTACGTGACCTTGTTGCAAACGCTGTTTCTCAACGGTGATGTGTGGGCCGTGATCCTGCCCAATGCTGGCGTGCTGCTGCTTATGATGTGCATGGTGTTGATAGCCAGCATTGCGGTCACGCGCAAGCGTCTGGAGTAAGTCATGGAGCCGCTAACGCTGACTCTGCTGCGCATCTGGGCGCTGACCAAAAAAGAATTGCTCGCGGTGCTCAAGGATAAAGTGGCGCGTATCAGTTTGCTGGTGCCGCCCGTCTTGCAGGCCTTCATCTTCGGCTATGCGGCCAGCTATGACTTGAATCATGTTGCGTATGCCGTGCTCGACCAGGATCGATCTGCCAGTTCCCAAGCACTGCTGGCGAAGCTCGATGGTTCCGGCGTATTCATGCGTGTCGCCGATCTGCATAGCGATAGCCAACTGCGCCGATATATCGACACGCAACGCGCGCTGGTGGTGATTCAAATCAATCAGGATTTTGAAAAGCGTTTACTGTCCGGCGCTGCCGCCGACATCCAAGTGATCGCCGATAGCCGCAACTCGAACACCGCCGCTATTGCCAGTGGCTATGTCAATGCGATTGTCGATGCCTTCAACCGCGACTGGCATGCGTTGCATGGACAAAGCACGCCCTCGCACGCGCCGTCGTTTCGGGTAGTGACGCGCGCCTGGTACAACCCCAATCTCGAATCGCGCTGGACCATGATTCCGAGCATGATCGGCATGCTGACCTTATTGCAGACCGTGTTGCTCACCGCCATGTCGGTCGCGCGCGAACGCGAACAAGGCACCTTCGATCAACTATTAGTAACGCCGTTTCGTCCCGTGGAAATCATGATCGGCAAAGCCATGCCGTCAGTGTTTGTCGGCCTGGTGCAAGCCACCGGCATTCTGTTGGTGGCGCAGTTGTGGTTTCACATTCCCTTTGTCGGCTCGTTCTTTACGCTGTATGCCGGCTTGCTGATGTTCATTCTCGCGGCGGTAGGGATTGGACTGCTGCTATCAGCCGTCTCGCAGAACATGCAGCAAGCCATGCTGCTGACCTTCTTTCTCGTCTTGCCGTTCGCGATGCTCTCGGGCATGGCGACGCCGATTGCCGATATGCCGAAGGCCGTGCAGATCCTCACCTGCATTAACCCATTACGTTACGCCATCGACTTCACGCAGCGCGTATATCTCGAAGGCGCAGGCGTCGGTTTGTTGTGGTACGACCTGTGGCCATTGCTATTGATTGCAACGATCACGCTGAGTGGCGCGGCGTGGATGTTTCGACATCGATTGAATTAACCGTATGGAAGGTCTATCCGCGCTGACGCCGTCCGATCTTGCTGATTGGCACGCGTACTTCGTCGTACAAATCAGGTGGATTTTTCAGCGGGCGATCATTACCCCAAGCCTGGCCATAGACCACTTCATAACTGGCCGGCAGCGAGCCGTCGCGACGTTGAGCTTCATACGCCGCAATCATTTGTTTGAGTGCGTTGCGGCCGGTGAGGCTATGACGACGACCGGCAGTGACGTTGTGTGCACCGATGGCCTTGAGTTCGCGCATCAAGGTCATCACGTCGGCGTAGGTCAGCGTGAAGCGTTCGACGTCGAGCACCGGCTCGACCAAGCCGGCACGCATCATTGCATCGCCCAAGTCATGCATATCGATGAAGCGATTTACATGGGTATGACTATCGACACTTGCCCAGGCATTGCGCAACTCGCGCAAGGTATCGGGGCCGAAGCTACTGAACAACAACATGCCGTCGGGTTTGAGCACGCGGCGTAATTCGTCGAACACGACGTCCGGTGGATCGCACCATTGCAGCATGAGATTGCTGAAGGCGATATCTACCGAGGCGGTTTTAAGCGGCAAACGAAACGCATCGGCGCACACACGCGAGACATCTTTACTGAAGACGCGTTGCAGCAAGCTGCGTTGCTTTGCCGAGTACTGCAGCATGCCGAAGGCGGCATCCATGGCGACGATATGTGCCTGCGGATAGCGTTGTTGCAAGGCACGGCTGGCAGGTCCCGTACCGCAGCCGAGATCGAGTACCACCGCGGGCGTGAGCTTGATCAGATCAAGACGTTCCAGCAGACGCGAGCGCACTTCGCTTTGCAACACGGCAACGCGATCGTACTCACTACTTGCTGCACTGAACGAACGCCGTGCAGCGAGACGATCGATGAGGTGTTGATCGGTGGGGTGCGTGGGCAGTTCAGCCATCGATCACCTGTTGCGACACGTTACGCAAAAAGCGCTGCACTTCAGTCAGGAACTCATCGCGATGCGAAATGAACGGCGCATGGCCGGCGCGTTTGATCGACACGTATCGTGCATCGGGTAACTCACGCGCCAATTGTTCGCAAGCCTGCGGACGCGTAATGCGATCGTATTCGCCGGCTACCACCAGTGTCGGCACGTGGATGTTGCTCACCGCCGCGCCTTCATCAGCATCACGTAGCAATGCCAGGCCGCGCTGCAAGGTTTCAGGACTGGCTGGATGTTGCAGCAAGCTCGCTTTCAATGTGGCGAAAGTCTCGGCGGCATGCGCATCACCGCGCACTTGCAGGCGCAAGAAGTCCTGTACCGTGCCGTCCATGTTCTGTTGCACACGTGCGAAGAACTGCGCGAATACTTCGGGCGCCATGCCGTGTGGCCATAGTGTGTTGGCAACGAAACGCGGACTGCTGTTGACCAGCACTAATGCTCTTGGTGATTTCACTTGTGCCAGCTTCAACGCCAGCAGGCCGCCCAATGACCAACCCAGCACCAGCGCGTGATCGGGAATCACCGGCAACACCAGGCTGGTCAGCTCCGGCAAACCGCCGCTGGGAAATTCACTCGTGCTCCGGCCGTGGCCCGGCAAGTCAATGTTATGCACGCGATAGTTGGCGGATAACGCATCGATCAACTCATCGAACACACCGCCATGCATGGCCCAACCATGTAGTAACACCAGATCGGGTCCACGGCCAACTGTATTCACATACAAAGTCATATCGCCGCTCGCAGCGACTGAACGTCAGCCAAGGCATGCAGTAATTCATCCACCTGCGCTTCGCTATGTGCGGCTGACAAGGTCACACGCAAACGCGCAGTACCCACAGGCACTGTCGGTGGACGAATCGCTGTGACCAATAAACCTCGTTGCAACAACGCCTCACTGGTTTGCAATGCACCGGCTGCTTCGCCGAGCACGATGGGTTGAATGGCGGTGGTTGAGTCCAGCAATTGCAGACCCAGTTGCAGGGCGCCGCGACGAAAGCGCGCGACGAATACCTGCAATTGTTCACGGCGCCAACCATCGCGCTGAATCAAACGCAACGCCGCGCGTGTTGCGGCAGCCACTGCCGGCGGTGTTGCGGTGGTGTAAATATAGGTGCGCGCTTTTTGTATCAAGGTTTCGATCACTGCTTCGGAAGCGGCGACAAACGCACCGGCAACGCCCGCAGCCTTACCCAATGTCGCCATATAAATTGGCACTTGTGAAGTCGACAATCCGCTTGCGTGCACCAGGCCTTGACCGTGTGCCCCCAGCACGCCGAAGCCATGCGCATCATCAACCATCAGATGTGCATGGTGTGCGACGCAGGTTTGCGCCAATTCAGCGAGCGGCGCGCAATCGCCGTCCATACTGAACACGCCATCCGTCATCACCAACTTGCGTTGCGCCGATGTCTTGCTGAGCTTGTTGCGTAGTGCAGCGACATCGTTGTGTGCGTAACGACTGAAGTGCGCGCCACTGGCAAGACCTGCATCGAGCAATGACGCATGATTCAAACGATCTTCAAACACGGCATCGCCGCGATTCAAGAGTGCAGCGGCAATACCGAGATTGGCCATATAACCGGTGGAAAACAGCAACGCGCGCGGCCGCTCCACAAACGCGGCAAGTTCTTCCTCCAGTGCATGATGTTCGGGACTATGACCGGTGACGAGATGGGCAGCGCCGCTACCGACACCGTAACGCTCGACAGCGGCACGCATCGCCTGGGCGATATCCGGATGCGTCGCCAGGCCAAGATAATCGTTACTGCAGAAGTTGATGCACTCGCGACCGTCAACCCGCACTCGTGTTGGTTGCGCGGGATCGATCACTTCCACCACTCGCCGACGGCGATAACGATCCGCCGCGGCGATGGCATTCAGCTCATCGCGCAGCGTGGCGTCGAGATCAGTCATGGCACTTCAGGCGTGTGCGTGCGCGTGTTCTGTCTGTTCTGCGTGTGCGGCTTTGGCTTTTGCACCGCAAGCACCGCTGCAGGTATGTCCATCTGCCGCAGCAAGCTGCACATCTTCAGCGGCCGGCACAGTTGACGCTTCAGGTTTGATACCCAAACGTTTGAACAACGCCTGATCCCGATCCGACTCGGGGTTGTCAGTGGTGAGCAGTTTCTCGCCGTAGAAAATCGAGTTCGCGCCGGCAAGGAAACACAACGACTGCATTTCATCGCTCATCTCGGTACGGCCTGCAGAGAGACGCACATGCGACAACGGCATCATCAACCGCGCCACCGCAACCACACGAACGAATTCAAAAGGATCGAGCGGCGCAGCACCTTTCAACGGCGTGCCTTGCACCTGCACTAGTTGATTGATCGGCACGCTCTCGGGATGTTGTGGCAGGTTAGCCAGCGTCATGAGCAATTTGGCGCGATCGCTTTCGTCTTCGCCCATGCCGAGAATGCCGCCGCTGCACACATTGATGCCGGCGCTGCGCACTGCATCGAGCGTATCGAGACGATCCTGATAGGTGCGGGTGGTAATGACCTTCTTATAGAACTCTTCGCTGCTATCGAGATTGTGATTGTAGTAGTCGAGTCCCGCGTCTTTGAGATCGTTGGCTTGCTGCGCACTGAGCATGCCCAGCGTGGCGCAGGTTTCCATGCCGAGGGCACGCACGCCGCGAATCATCTCGGTGATCACTTTCAGTTGTTTGTCCTTGGGTGAGCGATACGCGGCGCCCATGCAGAAACGCGTTGCGCCCTTAGCCTTGGCAGCGCGCGCGCTTTCCAGCACCGCTTCCACAGCCATCAGTTCTTCACGCTCCAGGCCGGTGTCGTAGCGAATGCTTTGTGGGCAGTACGCGCAGTCTTCGGGACAGGCACCGGTCTTGATGGACAGCAGCGTGCTGACCTGTACTTCGTTGGGACTGAAGTGCTGCCGATGCACGCGCTGTGCGTGATACATCAAGTCGGCGAACGGCAAGGCGAACAGCGCCTGCACTTCGGCGACGCTCCAGTCGTGACGAATGCTGCCCAACTGGTTGAGGCTGGAAGTGGGATCGAGGTTGGCTGACATGGCTAATCCGGGTTGAATGCAGAGAAATGCAGGAGTTGGTCGCGGCGCGGCCAAGCACAATGGGCGGGAGTATTGGCGCTCTGGCTACGGGGTGTCAACCAAGGAGAGTAAGGATGGTTTACGGCAAACAACAACGCGGAGTGCTCGGCAATCAGTCCTGGTTGAACAGCTTGCAGCAATGGTTATTGCCCGCGCGATGCATTGCTTGCGGAGGCGAGGCCGGTGATACCGAGCCATCGGCCAGGGCGACCCAGCGGCAACTGGACTTATGTCAGCTCTGTCATGACTGCCTGCCCCTGAACCATCACGCCTGTCGTCACTGCGCACTGCCGCTGTCGAGTGATCAGCCCGCTCTGATCTGCGGCCGTTGTCTCAAGCAACCGCCGCGCTATGAACTCAGCCTCTGCGCGTATCGCTATCAATATCCTGTGCAACACCTGGTGCGGCAGTTGAAGTTTCATGGCGCGCTATCGCATGCGCAGGTGCTGGCAGCGCTGCTGGCGAATTACTTGCGGCAACAACATGTCGGCCCGTGGCCAGCGTGTTTTGTGCCGGTGCCGCTGCATGCCACACGTTATCGGCAACGTGGTTACAACCAAGTGATCGAAGTCGGCAAGTATCTGCAGCAAGCGCTATCGGTGCCGATGCGTACTGATCTGGTGATACGTAAGCGCAATACGGTGGAACAAACCGGTCTGTCGCGTCGCCAACGCCGTTCCAATTTACGGCGTGCCTTTGCGGCTGTAAGTGCGCTGCCCAAGCACATCGCGTTGCTGGACGACGTGATCACCACCGGCAGTACGGTGAATGAACTGGCGCGCGTGTTCAAAGCGGCGGGCGTGGAGCGTATTGAGGTGTGGGGAGTGGCGCGGGCGGTGGTGGGTAAAAGTCCTTGAGTTCAATTGGAGTTGGGGACGCTTCGACCGGCCCAGCGACCGGAATTTTCCGCCTCCGGTCGCTGAGCCGGTCGAAGCGTCTTCACGTTAGCGCAGGAACAAAGCGCATTGGCTTAACGCCGAACCTGCACCTGCAACTCCTTCCTTTTGTAATCGATGATCAACGCATCGAGTAACCCCAGCACATCCATACCGATCAAGATGGCGGGCTGTTCGGTCAAATGCCACTGCTTGAAGATGTACATATCACCGAAGGTGACGCCTGAGCCGCGTATGGAAATGCCGCCCATTGAAATGGCCGGCGTGGCATAACCTTCGCCAATCTCGATGTCTTCCGTCGCACCCATAATTTCAACGATGCTCGGCTTGGTCTTGTGCATGCGTTTCAACAACGCATCACGTGCTGCGAGATTGGCCACGGTGGTTTGTGAGCCGGTATCGATAATCGCCAGAACGGGAATGGAACCCATTGACGCCGCGGCGCTCAGCAACCTGCCATGCAAGAACTTGACAGGAATGGTGACAAAGCCCGGTTCTGCCGGTTCGTTGCGCGAACGTCTGATCAGAATCAGATCGCGGCGGAAGTCGATATAAATGCGTTTGTCGAACAAGCCTTCGGTGCCGAGCACACCCTCGGCCCCGCCCAGCGCATTGGGAATGATCGGCACGCGTTTGCTGGTCAGCAATAAGTCGCCGATGGCTAACGATTCGATTTTAAGAGCGGGCACCGGCGTGCTGCCGGTCGCGCCGCGCAATGTGATTTTTGGCAACTCGGTGACGTTGACGCCTAGTGCACTGGCCACTGGATGAGTAATCGCCGAACTGCTCGCGCCGCTATCCAGCACAAAACGAAACGGCCCGCGATTGTTGATATACACCGGCGCCCAGATGCGTCCGATCTGATCGCGCCGCGTCGGTGCGACGTAGCGTGGCTCGCGTGCGGTGACGACGACTTCATCGAGAATGACAGTATCTTCAGATGCAGATGTGGCGGGATCGTCGCTTGCAAGTGCTTGCCAGCAATACAGGCACATAAAGCTTGTTAGCTTGATGAATGACAAGCTTTGTTTGCTTCGCATCGCTTGGTCACTCAACTGAAGATATACGTGATCGTGTTGAGCCTTGTGTAGGAGCGGCCATTACTAATGAATGGGGCCGCGAACTAAATTAATCGCGGCCCCATTCATTAGTAATGGCCGCTCCTACATCCAAAAATATTCTGCCCTTAAATCGTCTCCAGATTCGCATACGACAACACCAACCACTTGCTGCCGAGATTCTCAAAACGCACTTCCACTCGCGCGTGCGTGCCCTGGCCTTCCAGATTCAACACCACGCCGTCACCGAATTTGCCATGACGAACACGTTGACCGAGCCGAATGCCGTTCGGGGTTTCTTCATACAAGCTACTTGAACGCGATGCATAAGCGGACGGTGAGTTATACACCGGACGCGACACTTGAATGCGCGGGCGTACTTCTTCAATGAGATCGGTGGGAATCTCGCGGATGAAACGCGAGGGCGAGCCGTGACTGTCGATGCCGTGCAGCCGGCGTGTTTCCGCATAACTCAAGTACAACTGCCGCATGGCGCGCGTGATCCCGACGTAGCAGAGCCGACGTTCTTCTTCCATGCCGGCGGCATCGGCGCTGGACCGTTGATGCGGAAACAAGCCTTCTTCCATGCCGCATAAAAACACCAGCGGGAACTCCAGACCTTTGGCAGTGTGCAAGGTCATCATCTGCACGCTATCTTCACCGGCTTCGGCCTGACCTTCACCGGATTCGAGCACGGCGTGTGCGAGAAAGGCAGCCAGCGGCGTCATGTCGGCAGTGTCATCGCCGGCAATTGCTTCGGCATCGAAGCCGCGTGCGGCGCTGACCAATTCTTCCAGGTTCTCCACGCGTGCTTCGGCGCCGCCGCGTGAACTGCTTTTATCTTTTTGATGATGACCGATCAAACCGCTATGCGAGATGACGTGATCGACTTGTTCATGCAGCGGCAGATTGCTGGTTTCACCGGCCATACGTTCGATCAACAACAAGAACGCATGCAGTGCAGCGCCAGCCTTGGGTCCCAGCGTTTGCAGATTGGCGCCGGCCGACTCCCACATGGTGCAGGTGTTGGCGCGCGCGTAGTCGCGCAGGATGTCGAGCGTCTTCAAACCAATGCCACGCGTGGGTAAGTTCACCACACGCTCGAACGACGCATCATCACCACGATTTTGAATCAGACGCAGATAAGCCAGCGCATCCTTGATTTCGGCACGCTCGAAGAACCGCAAGCCTCCGTACACGCGATACGGCATGCGCGCCGAAATCATCGCTTCTTCAAACACGCGCGAGATGGCGTTGGCGCGATACAGAATGGCGCACTCGCTGCGCTTGCCGCCCTTGTTCACCCAATCGCGAATGCGGTTCACCACGAAGTCGGCTTCATCGCGTTCGTTGTACGCGGCGTATAACTTGATCGCCTCACCGGCGCTGCCGCTGGTCCATAAGTTTTTACCGAGACGCCCTGAGTTGTTATCGATGAGCTTGTTGGCGGCGTTAAGAATGTTGCCGGTGGAGCGATAGTTTTGTTCCAGCCGAAACGTTTGCAAGTTGGGAAAGTCGCGCTGGAACTGCATTAAGTTTTCTACTTTCGCACCGCGCCAGCCGTAAATAGATTGATCGTCATCGCCGACCACAAACGGATTACCTGTCGGTCCCACCAACAAGCGCAGCCATTGATATTGAATGGCATTGGTGTCCTGAAACTCATCCACCAGCACGTGATGAAAACGTCGCCGATAGTGTTCGAGCACGGAAGCGTTATCCCGCAGCAGTTCAAACACGCGCAATAACAACTCGGCAAAGTCCACCATGCCGCCGCGTTCGCAGGCCTCTTGATAGGCCGCATACACTTTGATGAATTGACGACGGTTGTAATCGCCTTCGTCTTTGAGCTGCTGCGGCCTTAGACCCGCGTCTTTCTGTGCATTGATGAACCAGACGATTTCTTTCGGCACCCAGCGCGCTTCATCCAGTTCCATGGCTTTGCAGATTTTTTTGACGATGCGTTGCTGATCGTCGGCGTCAATGATCTGAAACGATTGTGGTAATCCGGCTTCGCGCCAATGCAAACGCAATAGACGATGCGCAATGCCGTGAAAAGTGCCGATCCACAACGGCGCTGTTGGCAAGTGCAGCATCTGTTCGATGCGCGCGCGCATTTCACCGGCAGCTTTGTTGGTAAAGGTCACAGCCATGATGCCGTATGGTGAAACACCTTCAACTTCCACCAGCCACGCGACGCGGTGCGTCAGCACGCGCGTTTTGCCGCTGCCGGCGCCGGCCAGCACCAGCGCCGGGCCAATCGGCGCGGTCACGGCCTGCCGTTGATCGTTATTCAACTTGTCGACGAGATGCGAAATATCCATCGTGCGATTTTAGCTGCTCAATGCCAGGCCGCGGATTTTATCTGCTGCCGAGACCACCGTACTTGCGAACCTTGCTGCGGCGTTCATCGCTGGCGAACAACATCACCACACCGATCAGCAACGCCAGCGACGGATCGGTAAGTGACGCAGCACGTCCCGGCTGCCAGAGATGAATGACTTCGATACCCAGCACCGCAGCCACCACGCTCAACAACGCGATATGCATCGACAGACCATAGTCTTTCAACAACCAGATCATGCCGCTGAACATGAATAATTTGCGCAGCAGCACATCTGCATCGATAGGCATGTCCTCATGAATCCAAGTGAGAAACGGCCATAGATCGAATTTCTGTTCCATGCTGCCGAAGTCGAAGGGCAACAACCGCTCGGCGAAGAACAACACCATGAACGCCAGCAACACCATCCCGCTTTGCGGCGTGGTGCGGAATTTATGCAGCACGATGAGCGTGGGCAACAGCAATGCCAGCGCCAGTAATTCGGCGGGCACAAACGCCGGCATCACCAACAGCAGACGACCGATCAACACAATCGCAATCACTGTCAGCAACACTTCATTGCTGCGTTGTCGTTGCGCATAACTGAGCACGGCTTGCGCTACCACCAGCCACATCACCAGAAACTGCAAGGTGAGCGGCCACGACACCTCCCATTGCAGCAAGGGCCGTAGTGCTTGTTTGAGACGCGTGAGGCTGATGGCAAATTCGAAATCGGCCAGACGCCACGCCACCCACATGAACAGCAACACCAGCGCGCTGCGATCGCCGGGTTTGGTACGCGTATAGGGCGGCAGATATACCAAGGCGCTCAATCGTCGCCACACCACACCAATCACCGCACCGAGCAAGGTGCCGAGAGTATTCAAGGTGAGATCCATCAAGCTCGGTACGCGAATGGTGAGATACACCTGCGCGATCTCGATACAGAACGACAGCAACGCGCCGAGTACCGTCGCGAGAACGGCCGCCCATACGAAGCCGATGCGATAACGCAGCCACAACATCAAACAGAAACCCAGCGGCGCATACAGCAACACATTGCGCACGTGGTCAGCACGACCGGCGCGCGCCCAGCTCAGGCGCTGCCAGGCATCACCCAGCGTGGGATGATTGGGATCGAAAATGAAGTTGAACGGATACAGCGATCCGTAACCGATCAGTACTACCAGGCCCAGTAGTAGCAACGGTAAGAAGCCGGAGGACTGGGTACGGGCCATGCGCTGGCGCCATCACCAATGAAGCGTGAAGTAGTGATCCACCAGCAACATCGCAAACAGCAGCGACAGATAGGTGATGGAAAAACCGAAGGTGCGCATCGGCAGTTGTTCGGTGGGGCGGAACTTCAACTGCAGTGCGTAGTAAATGAAGATGCCGCCAAGAATCACCGCAGCGGCCAGATACAGCAAGCCTGCCATGCCGGTAAGGTATGGCAGGATGGTCACCAGCAACAACAGAATGGTGTACAGCAGAATGTGCAGGCGCGTGAACTCGACGCCATACACCACCGGCAACATTGGGATGCCCACCTTGGCGTAATCATCACGACGCGCAATCGCCAGCGCCCAGAAGTGTGGCGGCGTCCAGACAAAAATAATCAGAAACAACAGCAACGCATTGGGATCGATAGTGTTGGTGACGGCAGCCCAACCCAGCACCGGCGGCGCGGCGCCGGCAGCACCACCGATGACAATGTTCTGCGGCGTGGCGTGCTTGAGCCACACCGTATAAACGATGGCGTAACCGATCAACGATGCAAAGGTGAGGATGGCGGTGAGCACGTTAACGCAGGCGATCAGCAACACCATCGCCAACACGCCAAGCGCCGTGGCATAGCTCAGCGCCTGACGTTCAGTGACATGACCGAGCGGAATGGGACGCCCTTCGGTGCGTTTCATTTCGCGATCGAAACGACGATCCAGCACATGATTGATGGCTGCAGCAGAAGTGGCTGCCAGGGCGATGCCGAGATTGCCGAATAACAATGCATTCAGCGGCGGCAAGCCCGGTACTGCCAGCAACATGCCGACAAACGCGGTGAACACGATCAGGAACACCACGCGCGGTTTGCCCAGTTCGTAGTAATCGCGCCAGGTGGCGCTGCTGGTGGCTGCCGCTGCGGTCGTCATTGGTATCAACAGAGTCCTGGCGTTTCGGGGTTTTTTAATGGGGCGCCATTGTACACATCGAGGCGTGCTTCGACCTGCAGGCAATGCCTGATGAAATCCTGCAATCCGATTCAGCGGCGTGTCACGCTCAGGTCTTGTCAGTTCGACTACGCAGCTTCCGATCTTTTTCCACACGCTGCGAAGCCTGCGTCAACAACTCGCGCGAGGTGAACTGATCACCAGGAAAACTGGCCACGCCGATGCTGACCTGGGCGCGCAACATGCGACTGGCCACCGAAATGGTGCCTGCGTACACGCTGTTGCGAATGCGTTGCGTCACCGTGCCGGCCGCGGTCGCATCGGCATCCTGCAACAGAATGGCCAGTTCATTACCGCCCAGACGTGCAGCCGTGTCGACAGTGCGTATGGAACGCTTGATTGCCTCGGCCACCGCCAGCAGCATTTGATTAGCGGCGTCATGGCCATGCGCCGCATTGATCTGTGCCAGATTGTCCACATCGATCACCGCCACGCTGTAAGTGCGACCGGTGTGTTCGGCAATGTCGTGCCACTGCGTGAGTAGTTGCTCGAAGGCGCGCAAATTCATCAGGCCGGTCAGCACATCGGTGGCCGAAAGATTGCGAATCTGTTGATCGGCCACCTGCATCTGCAGCATCAACAATGAAATAGCGGTGGTGGCAATCAAGGCCGGCGCCACACCGCCGATCATGCGGATCACGAACGCCGACGACCACAGGTCGACCTGCGGCGTCAGCGCACCCAATAACACGTGGCACAACAACACTGCCGCCATCGCCAGCAGAAAACCAAAGCGACTCAGCACAATGGCCGCGGCGGTGAGCGGTAATAAAAACAAACTGAGCAGATGACTATCGATGCCGCCAGTCGCCGCACAACACAGCAGTGCAAACCACAACAATGCCAGCAGATCCAGCAACACGCGCAGGCCATTGCGTCGCTTGAAATACGGCAACACCCGGGTCAGCAACATTTCCAGCAATAAACTGCTCAATGCCAGGATGAGCAGCCGCGGTTGCAACAAGGTTTCGCTCGCAACGGCAAACGGCGCTGCACCCACCGCTGCTGCCAGTAACGCAAACCACGGCAGGGTGTGCGTGGCAAACGGAATCAATGTATCGCGAGAAGGGTTCTGCATGCGCGTGCCGGATAGCTCTGGTTATTGGTTTGTTGTTGGCTACTATTAAGGCACGTTAGTACGTTAACGATGCGAAACTTGCAATTAATCCTGCACACCGCTCGCAACTCGTTCACCGTCGCGCGGTTGTGGATCGCGTACGAACTTCAATCGCTGCGGATGCGCCGCTTTATCCAGACGCGTAATGGGTAATGCCTCGCCCTGCCAAGCAAAGGTCAACGCGGTGGGTTGGCCCGACGGTATTTCTAAAGCTGCGGTGATGTCCTCCGTTTGCAGCGGTGCCCGCGCGTGACGCATGCAACTCAATGCCCAGTCGAGATCGGTATCGATTAATCCAGCAGGTCCATGCTCGGTGGTCAACAACAACGAACCTTCTTCATCCAGATACACCGCGTCGATGCGAGTAACGCGTTGCTGCGTATGTGTCGTCAACGCATCGTGATCAGCGTGAACCACCAGCGGCGCATACGCCAGTTGCATGAACCCGCGCTGTGGTCCGTTCTGGAAATACCAGCGCCCATGTTCATCACATTCGTAGTTGGCGTTGATGGTGTCAATGATTTGTGGACGCGTAATCAATTCGTCCTTGATCAACCAGCGGCCACGACGATCCAGGCAGAGCCAGCCGAAAAGCGCCGGCACATTGGGCCAGCGCTGCATTGCTTTGAGTGCCCAGGGTTGCATGTTGTGGATGTTCGTGTGAGTGAGTAGCGCTTATCGCGACAGGCGCATTGTGGCATTAACGATGTGCGTGATCGCAACTTGAATCAAGGTGCTTAGAACAATCGCCTGAATGAAATGCTGGCGAAGCGACCGGAAGGATCGATAAATGCAGGTTGGTAGATTTGCGGCGTCGCGCCTGTGGAATCGTTTACCTGTTGATGCGCGTCAAACACATTGCTCACTGCCAGTGTCACGCGTGTGCCGCGCGCCCAGGCTTTATTGGCGAGGCGCTGTTGCAGATCCGCGAACAGGCGCAAATCCAATGTGGTCAGCGATGCGTAATACAGCGTACCGGAGCCATCGCCTTGGTCAGTAATGGTTGTGGGCGCAGTCCAGTTGCCGTTCAAGCGCAGGCCGAGGCCGTTGTCGATCACGCCGGTGTTGAGCTGCAGTTTGTGGCGGGCCTGTCTGGTGGAACCGATGGTGCCACCATCAAGCAAATCGATCGTTGGACCATTGGCGATAGTTCGCGACTATTTATCTTGTTGTAGGAGCGGCCTCTGGCCGCGAATAATTAATCGCGGCTATGGGCCGCTCCTACAATTTCATCTCATATTTGAATAGATGATGAGCCTCGATCACTCATCATCCATATTCAATTCCTTGAGCTTGCGCGTGAGGGTGTTGCGGCCCCAGCCCAGCAGCTTCGCGGCTTCCTGTCGGCCGCCTTCGGTCTTGCGCAACGCGACGCGAATCAAGGTGCGTTCGAATTCGGGCATGGCGTCGTCGAGCAGTGGCGCACCGCCGATGGCGAGACGTTTTTCCGCCCAGCCCGTTAATTGGCGCGCCCATTCTTCCTGCAGGCTGGCGGCACTCGGCGCGCCACCCAAGTCAGTGGGAATGTCGGCGACCTTGATGTCGCGACCAGGCGCAGTGACGGTGAGACGGCGACAGGTATTCACCAACTGACGTACGTTGCCCGGCCAGTCGTACGCGACCAATGCAGTCTCTGCTTCCTTGGTGAGCACCTTGGCTTCCACACCAAGTTCAGTCGCCGCAGCGGCCATGTATGAATGCAACAACTCGGGAATGTCGTCGCGACGCGCACGCAGTGGCGGCACTTCAATGCGAATCACATTCAAGCGATGCAGCAAGTCCTCACGAAATAGACCTTGCTTCACGCGTTCGCTCAAGTCCTGATGAGTTGCGGCAATCACGCGCACGTCGACACGCACCGGTGTCTGACCGCCAACGCGATAGAACTCGCCTTCGGCCAGCACCCGCAACAAACGTGTCTGCAGTTGCGGCGACATGTCGCCGATTTCATCGAGGAACAAGGTGCCGCCGTCGGCTTGTTCGAAGCGACCGCGACGTTGTGCATCGGCGCCGGTGAACGAACCTTTTTCATGACCGAATAATTCCGACTCCAGCAGGTCGGCGGTAAATGCAGAGGTATTCAGCGCAATAAACGCTTTTGATGCGCGCGGGCTATGACGATGCAACGCACGGGCAACCAGTTCCTTACCGGTACCGGATTCACCATTGATGAGCACGGTCATGCTCGAACGCGACAAGCGACCTATGGCGCGAAATACTTCCTGCATTGCCGGCGCCTGGCCCAGCATTTCCGGAATGCGCTTGGAATCGTTGACCACTTCTTCGGGAATCTTTTTCTGATTCGCCGCACGACGCACTAAATCAACTGCTTGATCGATATCGAATGGCTTGGGCAGGTATTCGAATGCGCCGCCTTGATACGCAGCGACGGCGCTATCGAGATCGGAATGCGCGGTCATGACGATCACCGGCAACTCGGGTTGCGAGTCACGAATCTCGGCAAGCAATTCCAGACCGCTGCGACCAGGCATGCGAATGTCGGTCATCAAGACATCGGGACGCGAACGGCGCAATGCGGAGAGCGCACTATCAGCTTGTTCGAATGCGGTGGGCACCATGCCGCCTTGTTTCAACGCGCGCTCGAGCACCCATCTGATCGAGGCGTCGTCATCAACCAACCAGACATTAAGCGGTTTTGTGGCCATCTGCTGCATCATATGTATTAAAAGGTAGTAGCAAGGTGAATACGGTTCGTCCCGGCCTGCTTTCGAATTCGATCAAGCCGCCATGACGACTGACCAGATCCTGCGCGATGGCAAGGCCCAAGCCCGTGCCCTCAGCGCGACCGGTAACGAACGGATAAAACAAAGTGTCTTGCAACTGTTCGGGCACGCCCGGGCCGTTGTCTTCGAATTGGATTGATGCGACTAAACGATAACGACGGGTACCGATGCTGATACTGGTCAACGCACGCGTGCGCAGTATCAATCGACCGGAATGCTTCATGGCTTGCACGGCATTGCGACCGAGATTGAGCATGGCTTGAATGATTTGATTGCGATCGAGCTTGATCGGCGGCAGGCTCGGATCGTAATCGCGTTCGATCACGACCTCAGGGGCATCTGCAGCCAGCAATTGCCGCACGTGTTGCAGCAACTCATGCACATTGATCAGTTCTTTATGCGGTGTGTGCCCGGGGCCGAGCAACGAATCCACCAGCGTCTTCAAGCGATCTGCTTCACTGATGATGATGGAGGTGTATTCGCGCATCGACGGCTCGGCGAGCTGGCGTTCCAGCAATTGCGCTGCGCCACGCAAACCACCCAAGGGATTTTTGATTTCATGCGCGAGTTGTCGAATCATCAAGCGGCTGCCGCCGACCTGATTGATCAATGCCGTCTCGCGCGAAATACGTTGATGCTGTGTGGCATCGGAGACTTCCAGCAAAACGGTGGACTGCTCGCCACGATCTTCAAACGGGCTCACCGCACAATCGATAATCAGTTCATCGACGGCACTGCCGCCACGCATGCTGAGTTCGCGACGTGCATACGGCTGCCAGGTTTCGAAGGCGCGATCGACAATCGACATCAACTCATCGGCATCGCGCAATAACTCTGCAAGTGTGCGACCGACGATCTGATTGCGGCTGACGCCCAGCAACGTTTCTGCCGCGACGTTGATGTAGTGCACGACCTGACGGCGATCCACCAGCAGCACGCAGGTGTTGAGATGATCAAGAATACGATCTAGGTCATTCACGGAGGTTTCCATGCGAAATCTGGGAACGGCTACCATGAGAATGTCGATCCTTGCAGGCAAACAGACACGCGCTGTTCATACTGCAAATCATGCGGCAAACGTCGCGACGCAGCAGGCGTGCGGCATAACTTGAAAAAGCGGGGAAAAGCAGCGACGCCAGCGGCGACGATTATCGCGGTCGATTCAGTATCGAAACTTGCTGCACGAAGAAGGTCACCGGCGCGCTGGCCATCACGCGTTTGCCTTGCGTATCGACAACGGTCAGCACCAGTGTGTGCGCACCGCGCTCGACTTCCGACAAGTCGTATTCGCTGCCGCGCTCGGGAAATCCAGATACCAACTTGCCATCCAGATATAAGGCCAGCCGATGATCGGCAGCCAGGGCTGGTTCGACGCGCACCCCAACGCTTACTTGACCGCCGCTGTTGGCGATGGTCGCTTCCTGACTGGGCTTCCAGATCTCGACATTGGTGTAAGTGGTCGGCACGACCACTGACGTAGAAGAACTGTTGCTTGCCGATTTGGTTACGGGCGCTGGCGTGAATGAGTTCGTCGTCGGCAGACCGCTGACCCGTTCTGCACCTTGCACCGGCTGATCGGAGTAATGCACCACGCCATTCGCGTCGCGCCACTTCCATACAGTTGCCGCCAGCACGGGCATGGTGAGCAGCAACAGCAGAACTGGCATGTAACGCATGGTCGGGAAGCATACCCGCTCGTCCTCCAGAGAACAAAAGGATGATGCAGAACCTGTGCGCTACATCACCTCAATAAAATTCACCTAAAACTCGAATAAGCCGAAAAAAAAATGGCTAAAAACCAGGGGCCTTGGAGGCTGAATGACGCCGGAGGACGCCACCCAGCCTCCGCAGCAGAGCATTAGCAGCTGTAATACATTTCCATTTCGACTGGATGCGTGCTCATGCGATAACGCGTCACTTCCTGCATCTTCAAACCAATGTAGGCATCGATCACGTCATCGGTAAACACGCCGCCCTTCTTCAGGAATTCGCGATCCGCATCGAGCGCTTCCAGCGCCATGTCGAGCGAATGGCACACCTTCGGAATGTGCTTCTCTTCTTCAGGCTCCAGGTCGTACAGATCCTTGTCCGCAGCTTCGCCGGGATGAATCTTGTTCTGGATACCGTCGAGACCGGCCATCATCATCGCGGCGAACGCAAAGTACGGATTGGCCGATGAGTCAGGGAAGCGCACTTCGATACGACGCGCTTTCGGATTAGCAACCCATGGAATACGAATCGACGCCGAACGATTGCGAGCCGAGTAAGCCAGCATCACCGGAGCTTCGAAACCAGGGACCAGACGCTTGTAGCTGTTGGTGCCGGCGTTGGTGAAGGCATTGATGGCTTTGGCGTGCTTGATGATGCCGCCGATGTAGTACAGCGCGGTTTCAGACAGACCGCCGTACTTATCGCCGGCGAACAGGGCAACACCGGCCTTCTGCAACGATTGGTGCACGTGCATGCCCGAACCGTTGTCGCCTACCAGTGGCTTCGGCATGAAGGTCGCGGTCTTGCCATGCAAGTGAGCGACGTTCAGTACCACGTACTTGAGCATCTGTACTTCGTCAGCCTTGCGCACCAGGCCACCGGCGCCGACGCCGATTTCGCACTGGCCGCCGGTGGCGACTTCATGGTGATGCACTTCAACGGTCATGCCCATTTCTTCGAGCACGTTACACATGGAAGAACGGATGTTCTGGAATGCATCCACTGGTGGGACTGGGAAGTAGCCGCCCTTGATGCCCGGACGATGGCCGGTGTTGCCTTCGGGATAGGTCGTGTTGGAGTTCCAAGCGCCTTGCTGCGAATCGATGGCATAACCGCAGCCATGCAGATCGTTGTTGTAGCGAATACTGTCGAAAATGAAGAATTCATTTTCTGGGCCGAACAATGCGCCGTCGGCAATGCCGGTGGACTTCAGATACACCTCGGCGCGCTTGGCCACCGAACGTGGATCGCGGTCGTAACCCTGCATGGTCGCTGGTTCGAGCACGTCGCAGCGGATGATGAGGGTGGGATCGTCGAAGAACGGATCGGCCACGGCCGTGGTCGCGTCCGGCATCAAAATCATGTCGGACTCATTGATGCCCTTCCAGCCGGCGATCGATGAGCCGTCGAACATCTTGCCGTCGGCAAAGAACTTGGCATCGACTTGCGATGCGGGAACCGTTACGTGCTGTTCCTTGCCACGTGTGTCCGTGAATCGCAGATCCACGTACTTGTATTCCTTCTCTTTAATTAAGCTGAGAACGTCAGCGCCGGTTGTCATTGAGTACTCCTCCGGGAAATTTCGACAGGTGCTTTTAAATGATTACCCCCGACCGCCTGCCGCGCCGATCAAAGGCCATGCTCTGGATCCACGAAATTGCAGGAAGCGTGCCACCGCACCGCCGTGGCGCAAGACAGCACTACGACTTGATTCTTCACTACCAGCTCCGGGAAACCGGCGAATGTTAGCACCAGCGTGAAGCGGCCAAAGAAACATTGCGCACCAACCACGTGCACAACGGCGTGAAAACGGTGATCAGACTGGAGTTGGAGTGGCGCGATCAAGCGCAACACCGGCGGCAGATGAATAAGCCGCCTCGGCTATACTCGACGCCCTTGTGCCTACCCCGACTGATTGTTTCAACGCCACGCGATCGCGTCACGCAGAGTGTTATGCCCAGTTCAGCCTCTAATCCCGCCCCGGCAGCGACAGCGACGATGCCGCGGACCTTTCAGGATTTGATTCTCGCCCTGCAGCGCTACTGGGCCGATCGCGGGTGCGCCATCTTGCAGCCCTACGACATGGAAGTAGGTGCAGGCACCAGTCACACAGCGACCTTTCTCCGTGCGCTGGGACCGGAACCGTGGAAGGCCGGCTACGTGCAACCCAGTCGCCGCCCCAAAGATGGGCGTTACGGCGACAACCCCAATCGCTTGCAGCACTACTATCAGTTTCAAGTGGTGCTCAAGCCCGCACCGGCGGACATTCTCGAGTTGTACCTTGGTTCGCTCGAAGCGGTGGGCTTTGATCTCAAGACCAATGACATCCGCTTTGTCGAAGACGACTGGGAAAACCCCACCCTCGGCGCCTGGGGTCTGGGCTGGGAAGTGTGGCTCAACGGCATGGAAGTCACGCAGTTCACCTACTTCCAGCAAGTCGGCGGTATCGACTGCAAGCCGATTACTGGCGAGATCACCTACGGTCTGGAACGGCTGGCCATGTACCTGCAGGGTGTCGATAACGTGTACGACCTGGTGTACGCGCCCGGTATTAAGTACGGCGATGTGTTCCATCAAAACGAAGTGGAACAGAGCACCTACAACTTTCAGCACAGCGACACGGATTTCCTGTTCACCGCCTTCGGCGCGCATGAGAAACAAGCCAGGTACTTGATGGAACAACAACTCGCCCTGCCCGCTTACGAGCAAGTGCTGAAAGCCGCGCACACATTCAATCTGCTCGACGCGCGTGGCGCGATCAGCGTGACCGAACGCGCCGCATATATCGCCCGCATTCGTAATCTCGCGCGCGCCGTGGCGCACAGTTATCTCGACAGTCGTGCGCGACTCGGCTTTCCGATGGCGCCCAAAGCATGGGCTGCCGAAGTGCTGGCGCAACTCGAGAGCAACAAGAAGAAGGCTTCCTGAAGATGAGTGCTGTGAAGAATCTGTTGGTTGAACTGTTTGTTGAAGAGTTGCCGCCGAAGGCGTTGAAGACGTTGGGTGAAAGTTTTGCTGCTTCTTTAAGTGACAGCTTGAAGGCACAGGGTCTGGCAAGCAGCGATGCAAAGATCACCAGCTTTGCCTCACCACGTCGCTTGGCCGTGCATGTAACCGCCGTCGCCGACAAAGCCGCCGACAAAGCGGTGCAACAGAAGTTGATGCCGGTTGCCGTTGCCTTGGATGCTGCGGGTCAACCCACACAAGCGTTGCTCAAGAAATTATCAGCGTTGGGTCTTGATGCCAGCGTTGTGCCGAGTTTGAAACGCTTGCCCGATGGCAAAGCCGAAGCCTTGTTCGTCGACAACACGGTCGCTGGTGTTGTCCTTGCCGAAGGCTTGAAAAAAGCCATTGATGAAGCGTTAGCCAAACTGCCTATTCCTAAGGTAATGAGCTATCAATTGGCTGATGGTTGGACAAGCGTAAATTTTGTACGTCCTGCACACGGCTTGGTGGCATTGCATGGCGCGGAGGTTGTGAATTTATCGGTGCTGGGTTTGGATGCTGACCGCATTACGCATGGCCATCGCTTCGAAGCCAGCAAACCCATTGTCGAATTGAAAGACGCCGACAGCTACGCAACGCAACTCGAAAGCGAAGGTGCGGTCATCGCCAGCTTTGCTGCACGTCGTGCTGAGATCGTCAGACAACTTCAAGCGGCAGCGAGCAAAGAATCTCTGAAGCCCATCGAAGACGATGCCTTGCTTGATGAAGTGACCGCCTTGGTCGAGCGACCCAACGTACTGACCTGCCAATTCGAAAAGGACTTTCTCGAAGTGCCGGCCGAATGTCTGATCCTGACCATGAAGGCCAATCAGAAATACTTTCCGCTGCTGGATGCACAAGGCAAGCTCACCAACAAGTTCCTGGTAGTGAGCAACATCAAACCTGCCGATCCAAGTCGAGTGATTGAAGGTAATGAACGTGTGGTGCGTCCGCGTCTGGCTGATGCGAAGTTCTTCTATGATCAAGATCGCAAGCAGACATTGGAATCGCGTTTACCCAAGCTCGACAAAGTTGTGTATCACAACAAGCTTGGCACTCAAGGTGACCGCATAACACGCGTGCGTAAGCTCGCGCGTGCTATTGGCGAACAACTAGGCGACAACACCGCGGTTCTTGCCGATCGTGCCGCTCAGTTGGCGAAAGCCGATCTGGTCACTGACATGGTGGGCGAGTTCCCCGAACTGCAAGGCATCATGGGCCGTTACTACGCACAGCATGACCAGGAAGCAGCCGAAGTCGCCGAAGCCATTCTCGAACAATATCTGCCGCGCGGTGCAGGCGACAATCTACCCGTCACCAAAACCGGAATGGCTCTGGCGCTCGCGGATAAGCTCGATACGCTCGCCGGTATTTTTTCCGCAGGCGAGAAACCGACGGGGACCAAAGATCCGTTTGGTTTGCGGCGTGCCGCTATTGGCGCATTGCGTATCGTGATTGAACGGCAGTTGGATATTGATTTGAATGCATTAATCGAACGAGCCATCAGCCTGCAGCCAACGCGTGAATCTGCAACCACAGATGCGGATGTTTACAACTACATCATGGAGCGCCTGCGCGGTTACTACCTCGAAGGCTCGGCGTTAACTGTAACGACCGAAATGTTCGATGCCGTGTTGGCGAACCGTCCTGTCTCATTGCTCGACTTCGATCAACGATTGCGCGCGTTGGTCAGCTTCTTGAAGTTGGGCGATGCGCAAAGCCTCGCCGCAGCCAATAAGCGCATCAACAATCTGCTCAAGAAAGTGGAAGACGCAGTCGGCAACGACATCGTCGCCGACAAATTTGTCGAAGCGGCCGAACGTGAACTGTCAGAACAACTGCATGCTGCGGAGAGCGACACCCAACCCCTATTCGCAGCACGCAACTATCAAGACGCACTAACAAGGCTTGCAACACTACGTCCCGCCGTCGACGCTTTCTTCGACAAGGTGATGGTGATGGCCGATGACAGGGCAGTTCGCAACAATCGCCTTGCGTTGCTCGCGCGCTTACGCGCAGTGTTTCTGCAGGTTGCAGACTTGTCACGTTTGCCCGGTTAATGCAGCGTTAGAGTAGCCGGCATGCGCTTGATCCAGCTTCTACGATCCATTCTGTTCACCACCAGTTTTTTCCTCAGCACCACGCTTTATGCAGTGGCGGTGCTGGCTGTCGGCTGGGCAATGCCATTCAATAATCGCTGGTGGTTTGCGCGGACGTGGGCTGCGCTCAATATGTGGTTGCTGAAAGTGTTATGCGGTCTTAACTACGTAGTAGAAGGCCGCGAGAACCTGCCGCCTGGTAGTCACGTGGCGATGTGGAAGCATTCGTCTACCTGGGAAACCATTGCGCAGGCTGCGATATGCCCTGCGCAGTGCTGGGTGTTAAAGCATGAGTTGCTATTTATTCCCGTAGTTGGCTGGGCGCTGCGCTTGATGCAGCCGATTGCCATCGATCGTGCTGCAGGCAGCTCAGCAGTACGGCAAGTGATCGCGCAAGGCAAAGCACGGTTGGCATCGGGCCGCTGGATTGTGATCTTTCCCGAAGGCACACGCGCTGCGGTAGGTGAAGTGAAAAAGTATGGCGTGAGCGGCGCGATTCTGGCGATTGAAGCAGGTGTATCGATTGTGCCGGTAGCACACACGGCGGGTTACTTCTGGCCACGTCGCGGCTGGATGAAAAAACCCGGCACTATTCGCGTGGTGATTGGCAAGCCTATTCCAACTCAAGGCCGTGAACCGCGTGAATTGAATGCCGAAGTGCAGGCGTGGGTTGAGCAGACGATCAGTAATGAAGTAGCAGCGATGCCGAAGTCATGAAGGCGTTTCTGCAATTGAACTGTCTAACGCGTTGCGCTTGATCAAGCGCTGTTCACTTAGAAGCTACGTCCTCTCCCTCAGGGCGAGAGACAGAGTGAGGGTTCTCTTGAAGTTCGAAGCAATTTGCTCGACCCTCACCCAACCCTCTCCCGGAGGGAGAGGGAGTTGATTCGCAGCGATGCTTGTCTGATGGCGCCGCTTTTCAGAATCTTATTTAAGGCATCTTACGCATTGCCGCATCATGCCAGCGCGCCAGCAACATCGCGCACGTGGCGCCGATCAATGCCATGAACATATCCGATTGCGTATCCCACACATCGCCTTGCGTGCCTAAGAATTCATCGGCGCCGGAACCCATTGCCAATGCCGACCACCATTCGATGAGTTCATAAAAAGCGCTGATCGCGAGACTGACGCTGATACACAGCACCACCAGCAATCGTTTGTGTTTGATGGCATACACGCGCATCAACAATTCACGCGCGACAAGCGCGGGCACGAAACCCTGCGCGAAGTGACCGATCTTGTCGTAGTTGTTGCGAGTGAAATGAAACCACTCCTGCATCCAGAAGCCCAGCGGCACGCGCGCGTAGGTGTAGGCGCCGCCGAGCATGAGAATCAAACCATGGATGGTGATCAATGCATAAACAAATGGTGTGAACATGAAGCGGTGGCGGGTCCACCACAGCAGTGGCATCACTATCAAGCAGGGCATGACTTCCATCAACCAGGTAGTGCGATCGTATGGCGAACGACCGGAAATCAGCAGGCCAATAACCCAGATGAGTTGCAACGCAAGCAATGCACGTTGCGATGGTTTTTGTGAATCAGCGGCCATGGCATCCACGATTGTTCTTGTTGGGCTTTGAAGAATAACTGATCGGCGATGACGATGAAGCAAGCGCTTCGAACGTTTAAGAACACCCTCACTCTGTCTCTCTCCCTGAGGGAGAGAGGACGCAGATATCAGCTATCGCGCTGAACTAAAAAGGGCGCAATGAGTTGCGCCCCTACTAAGCGGGTTCGCTGCACTTACGTACATCGATCGCGGCTACCAGCCTGATTCGCGAATCAACACCGCCGCTGCGGTGTTGAAGTATTCGCCGAACAATGTCTTCGCTTTGCCGTACACCACTACCCGGCCGCGAACTTGTTGCAGCATCGACGCATCTGCGGGCCGTTGTGCTTTGAGGGTCACGCCGTAAATCGCGTGATCGGGACTGACGATGTTGTTGGCCGTATGCACGGGGATCTGTCCGCCATGCGTCGAGGCGAGCAGCATCTCAGTGAGCTGTCTGCTGGCATCGCGATTAATTTCGCTCACTGTTAATTCAACTGGTGTGGCGCCGGCGGACTCAGGATAGAAGCGAGCGTGATCACCCGCCTGAAGACGCAGCAGATCGCCTTCTTCCACATACACCTTCACTTCCCAGGTGCTTGGATCGATCAAGGTTGCGATAGGCGCATTGCGTGCGACCATATCACCTGCATGCAATGCCGGCATGGGATCGGCAATCACACCGGCAAATGCCGCTGTCGGCGCGAAGCGTTGTTGCTCTTGTTGCAGGCCTTCGAGCTCAGCATTCGCGGTAGCGAGTTGTTCACGTAGCACGGGCAGGTTTTGTTGCAACGAACTGTCGAAGGCCGCGGCATCGAGCTGCGCCTGAATCTTTTCGAGCTTGACCTGTACGAGCACTTCTCGATGTTTGAATTCGGACGACGCTAATTCCACGATAGGCTCACCAGCGGCAACTTGCGCACCGTGTTGCTTGGGTGGGGTCACCACTGTTGCTGCTGCCGGTGCATAAATTTCCACGGCATGCACTGGTTTCAGAATGCCCTGCGCAGTGACGCGAAAGTTGATCGGCATGAACCCCAACAAGAGCAATAACGCAGCAACGAAGGCGGTACGGCGGGTACGCTTGCTCGATGCAATGACGCTACGGCGTTCCAGCCATTCGCGCAGTTCACTGGTAATCGGCACAGCAACAAACCAGATGATTTCCACCGCAAACAGGAACACACCCAGCGCTTTGAAGAAGTGGCGATACACCAGCACCGCTATCCCCAGGAACAAACTGATGCGATAAATCCAGGTTGCCCAGGCGAACACGACCAGGAAACGCTCGCGACCTTTGGCAAAGTGTTCAGGCTTTTCTTCGCCCAAAGCAAACAAGATCTCGCGCATGCGCCAGCGCGCCAATGCAAAGGCGCGATGGTGCAAGTTGGGAATGTCGAGCAGGTCCGATAACAGAAAGTAACCATCGAAACGCATGAAGGGACTGGCATTGATCAGCAGTGTCGAAATCCAGGTGACTGCGGCCAGCAAGAACATGCTCGCGCGCACTTGTCCGTCGGGCAACAACGCCCATGCCAGCGTCGCCCACGCAGCAATCGCCAATTCGGTCAACACACCTGCGGCGCTGACAGCTAATCGTTGATAACGGTTATCGAGTTTCCATGACTCATTCACATCGGTGTATGCGACGGGCCACATCACCAAGAATGCAATGCCCATGGTCGGCACACGACAACCAAAACGCTTGGCTGTGAAGGCATGCCCTAGCTCATGCAGAAACTTGATGGCGATCAGTACCATCGCGTAGCCGGCCAGGCCTTCCCATGACAAGGTATCAACAAAGGTCGCGGTGAAGTGCGACCACTGCCGCGTGGTCTGAAACACACCAACGATCAGCGCGAGCAATGTGAGATACAAAAATACACGCGAGTAAAAAAATTCTACGTTCGGCGACATGCGGGTGAGCCATGTATCCGGGCGCAGTAAGGGAATACGAAAGAATAGATAGTGGTGCAATAACCATTTCCAGGGCGATTGGCGGGTGCGCTGTTCGGTGGTGAACAAGCGCTCCGTGCCTTGCGCGTTGAAGGTCTGCAACAGTTCGGATTGTGCTAAAAATTTCAGCACATCATCGACGTCCTGCACTTCGAGTTCGATGGGTGCTTCCTTGCTCGCTGCGACGCAAATCGCTTGCGGCTCGCTCAAGTGCCATTGCGACAAAATCAAAAAGGTCGGCCAATCGATGCGAAAGAAGCGATTGCGCACCGGGTCCTGCAAGTTCCAGGTGGGCGAACCATCTGCTGCCGCAGGTCCCGCATGCAGCGTGAGCTCTTCACGCAATGCGGGTAAGCGAACCGTCTTAGTGAACATCGCTGCGCTCATAGCCCGATGAACTGCCGCGCAATGGCCAATGGCCGACGCAGTATCCAGTACACCAGCGGCACGCGCTCACCGGCTACTTTTGCTGTGCCTTTCAATCCTACGCGCTGCAAGGCTTGTTCCTTATCGAGCGTTGCGCGCAAACGATAGGCAAGCGTGCCATCGGGACGTTGTGTGGCTTCGTACTGCACGTACTTTACTTGCGCCTTGACGGGTGCGAGTGGCGAGGTATTCAGATACAACGTCACCGGCGCGTTAGCGGGCATGACGATCAAATCGCCGGGCGCAAGCCATGCTTCGATTTCCACATCGTGTTCATCGCCAATGCTGGCCATGCGTTCGCCGGTGGTGACGGGACGACCAATCCATTCGGAAGGATAGTCGAATAACACAATGCCATCGCGCGGCGCAGTGACGATTGAGCGCTGCAATTGCTCCTGCAAGTAATCAACATCAGCTTGGCGCTCGGCAATCGTGCCTTGCAGTATGGCCAGTTGCGCTTTGCTTTTTGGATCGAATACGGCGAGTTGCACTTGTTGACGATACTCGGCTTGTGCAGTTGCCAACGCTTGCGAGGCAACGCTCACGCGCGATTCAAGCGTGGTGCGATCCAGCACAAATAATTGATCGCCGACTTTCACGTGTTGATTGGGCTGCACCAGCACTTGCTCCACCACGCCATCGAGCGGCGCACGAATCACCGCGGGATTGGCGGGCACCAATTCACCGCCGGCGAGTACGGTGAGCCGCACCGGTAACATCAACACTAAACAAGCCAATGCGGTGTAACGACGCCAAGGCACGCGCCACAAATCAAGCAAGGTTTGTTGGATGCGCGCCGGCGCTAATGCATACAGCATCGCCTTGGGTGCGCGTCGCCAGTTTTGTTTATCAGTTACCGCGGTCAGCCAGGCGGTGAAGCGACCTTGTGTGGTATCGCGATGCTGTAATTGCCACGCAGGAATCCATGCATCGATCCATTCATTAAGCAAGGCAAATTCCATATCGGTCCAGGGTTCTTCACGCGTAAGAAACAATGCACCCAACTCTTGCTTGCCGGCTCTTAATGGAATCAACGCGGCGTTTGCGGGCCACCACTCCGACCAGTCTTCGTTTAAATCCTTGGGAAGATCGTGAGCAGTAAAGGCCAGCACATTACCTTGTACTTTGTCTTGGAGATGCTGTGCGACGCGCTGCAACCACTGCACGAACGGCGCGTTGTGCTCGGGCGCGCTGACACCCGAGAGAGCGCGCACCCCTTCGTGATTAATCCACAATGCTGCCTGTCGATAAGAGGCCAGGACAAAACTTTCATTGACCAACATGAACGCCAGTTCGCTGGCATCGCGCGCATGACGTGCACGACGCGCCAGGCCAAGCAGCGTAACCAGCGTATCGGCGGTCACGCCCTTGTTATCAGCCGCGTGTTGCATGGCGTGCTCGTGCATTGTCGGCCAGCTTGATCAGTTTCGCTGCGGTCTGATGGCGACCCCACTTGCTGGTGGTACGCAATTGTTCGCTCAAGCTCGCCTTGCCGGCAGTAACGTGATGCGTCACATCTGAAATGGTCGCATCCGCTGCATCGTCGACATAAATGCGGAACGTCGTTTCAACTTGATTGCCTGCTTGATCGCGCGCAATCACGCGAATCTCGATGACCTTATGCAAACCCTTCGGCGGCACGCCGCGGAACATGCCCAATCGTGGATCGAACACCAGCCAATCGGGCAGTGCTGTGCCATCGGTTTGTGTAACTGTCAGCGCAATGGTGGCATCGTTACGCGTATGTGCGAAGGCATCGCGCGGAATCGCCACTTCGATCTGACGACCGGTGTAGTTGATGTTCACATCGGGAATACCACGATTAAGCATCAAGGCATCGCGAGTTGCAGTTGCCGCACTGGCGCTGCTCGATGTATCCGACTTGAGCACGATTACCTGGAAGCCATCCGATCGCGTATACAAATTCGCGTTGGCATTGGTGGACGTGACATCGAATTTGCCAGCAGTTGCCGGCAACAGTGATGACGCTTCGTTATTCGCAACATCCACCGGCTGCACGACGCTCGGTGGTGGTGAGAATACCGTTGCATTCGCCATGTTGGTTGTAGTTGTGGTCGTGACAACGACTGGTGGCGCCACAATAACTGGCGTGACTATCGGAGCAGGTACCTCCACCGGCACGGGCTGCACGGCAACGCTCAGTTCATTGTCGGTGGTATCGCTGGCGACATTGCCCGCGATATCCGTGATGGTTGCCGTCACGGCGTAGTTGACACCCGGCGTGAAAACCCCGAGCGAACCACTGATTGGCGTAGCGGTAACAAGATTCAACGTCCATATGCCGCCGCTTGGTACCACGAGGTAAGTGGCGCCGTTCACCGTGACGGTGAGTGTTTCGCCAGCGTTGAGTGTCGCGGTGCCCGTCAACGTTGGTGTGGTGCTGGTGGTGGCGATGGCATCCACGGTGGGTGTTGCTGGTGCGGTCTTATCCAGTTGCACCGACTGCGTTGCTACCGGTCCGGACGCATGCGTCACGCTGTTGGTGACGAGTGCTTGTATGTTCCAGCTATTCGCATGCGCAGCGTTGTCGGTTACCGACCAGCTTGTGCCGGAGACAGTTGCCGTTAGCCACGTGCTGCCGCCATCGAACGATACTTCGACGACTTCGCCAACATTCAAGCTCGCAGTGAGCGAACCTGTGATGGTGCGACCCGCACTGCCGTCGGCGGTGATGAAGTCATTGCTCGATGCACCTGTGTCCTTGGTCATCGCCACAATCACTGGCAATTGTGTGGATGTATGAGCAGAAATCGTGACTTCATTCGTTGTCACGTCGCTGGTTGCATTGCCGGCAAGATCGGTGACGGTTGCCGTCACTGCATAGTTGTTACCAACCACGAAGGAACCGAGCATGCCGCTCGTCGGCGTAGCAGTGGTGAGATCCAAAGTCCATACGCCACCGCTTGGCACGACCACGTAGGTTGCGCCGTTCACGGTCACGGTAAGTGTTTCGCCGGCATTGACGTTGGCAGTGCCAGTAAGTACCGGTGTTGATGTTGCAATCACCGGATCAACAGTGGGTGTTGCAGGTGCGGTGGCATCCAGCACCACGCTTTGTGATGCGGCTGGACCCGACGCGTTCGTCGTCGTGTTGTGCACGCGCGCTTGGATACTCCAATTGCTTGCATGCACATTGCTATCGCTGATCGACCAATTGGTGCCGTTGACTGTTGCGTTGGACCACGTGCTGCCGCCATCAAAAGAGACTTGAACAATTTCGCCGACCTGCAAGCTCGCAGTGAGCGTGCCCGATACCGTGCGAGTGGCGCTGCCATCGCTGGTCATGAAGTCGATTGCCGATGTGCCGGTATCCTTGGTCATCGACACGATGCTGGGCAATTGCGTTGGGTTTGGCGCCGCGATGGTGACTTCGCTAGTCGTGACATCTGTTGCGCTGTTGCCGGCGAGGTCGGTGATGGTGGCAGTCACCGCATAGTTATTGCCGGCAATTAAGCTGCCTAACGCGCCGCTGCTCGGCGTTGCGGTCGTGAGATTGAGCGACCACGTACTGCCACTCGGCGTCACAGTGTAAGTCGCACCATTCACTGTAATCGTTAACACCTCGCCGGCACTCACTGTTGCGTTGCCGGTGAGCGTTGGCGCAGTGCTGGTAGTAATCAGCGAATCGACAGTCGGCGTGACGGGCGCAGTGGTATCCAGTGTGACGACCTGCGTTCCATCTGAACCCGAGGCACTGGTGGTGGTGTTAGTCACGCGTGCAACGATGACCCAGCTACCGGAGTGAGTACCGGCATCGCTGATTGACCAGTTAGTGCCTGTAGTAGAAGCCGTGTTCCACGTACTGCCACCATCAAAGGACACTTGAACAACTTCGCCTATCTGCAGGTTGGAAGTCAGTGTGCCGGACACGGTGCGATTGGCGGTGCCATCGCTGGTAATGAAGTCGGCGCTCGATGAACCCGTATCCTTGGTCATCGATATGATGTTCGGTGTTTGCGTGGGATTGGGTGCAGCAATCGTTAATTCATTGGTAGTGATGTCTGTCGCGCTATTGCCGGCGAGATCGATGATGGTTGCCGTCACCGCATAGCTGTTGCCAGCAACGAAGTTGTTCAACGAACCGCTGAGCGGCGTTGTCGTGGCAAGATCCAGCGACCACGTGCCGCTGCCCGGTGTGACTGCGTAGGTCGCGCCATTCACTGTGATTTGCAGCACTTCACCTGCGTTCACTGTGGCATTGCCGGTCAATGTCGGCGCCGTGCTCGTCGTTAATAAAGTATTGACCGCGGGAGCGGTCGGCGCTGTGGTATCTAGCGTAACCGCCTGTGTGGCGATGGGACCTGAAGCGCTGGTGGTGGTGTTGGTGACACGCGCTTTAATGTTCCAACCGCTAGAGTGTGTACCTGCATCGGTGATCGACCAATTGCTGCCGGTGGTGGAAGCTATGTTCCATGTCGAACCACCGTCGAATGACACTTGCACAATCTCGCCCACTTGCAGGCTTGAAGTCAGCGTGCCGCTGACGGTGCGGTTCGCAGAACCATCGCTGGTGATGAAGTCAGTACTCGACGAACCGGTGTCCTTGCTCATCGAGACAATGCTGGGGGTTTGCGTGGGATTGGGCGCAGCAATGGTCAATTCATTGGTGGTGATGTCGCTGGTGCTATTGCCGGCAAGATCGGTGACCGTAGCGGTCACTGCATAACTATTGCCCGCCACCAAACTGCCCAAGGTGCCGCTTGCTGGTGTTGCGCTGGACAGATCCAACGACCAGGTGCTGCCGCTGGGCACAGCCGCATAGGTTGCACCGTTCACCGTGACGCTCAGTGTTTCACCGGTACCAATGGTGACTGTGCCGGTCAGCGTCGGTGCAGTGCTGGTCGTTATTAATGAATCCACCGCGGGTGTGACTGGTGCGGCGCTATCGAGCGTGACGTCCTGCGTTGCCACGGCGCCGGACAGCACGGTGTTAGTGTTGGTGACGCGCGCTTTGATGTCCCAATCGCTGGCATGCATGTTTGCATCGGTGCGCGTCCAGTTCGTGCCCACGGTGGTGGCGGTTTGCCAGGTTGAGCCACCATCGAAAGACACTTCGACGATTTCGTTTGCACCAAGACCTGTGCTGATCGTGCCGCTCACAGTACGTGTGGCAGAACCATCTGCAGTAATGAAGTCGCTGCTGGATGCGCCCGTGTCCTTGGTCATCGACACAATGCTCACCACTTCAGACGGCGCGGAAATACCCGAACCCGTGCTGAAGTTCAACGTGGTGTTGTCGTTGATGCCGGCATAGGTGTTGCCAACACTGTCTATCACGGCGCTGCTATCGATCTTGATGTAGTAACTGGTGGATAACAGCAGATCGCTGGCCGGATTGAGCGTAATGCCGCTGGTGCCATTGAAACTCAGCGCACCGCCTTGATCACCAACGCCAGTGCCGGCGTTGAAACTTTCGATCAAGGTGCCATCGGCTTTGTACAAGCTGATGAAGCCCGTACCGGACTGCACATTCTTGCTGAAGGTCAATGACAGGTTATCGGCGACAGCAAAACTCGTCGCATCATCGGCGGGTGAACTTGCCACCAGTGTCGGCAGCGTTGCATCGACGATGGTCATCGCCTTGCTGACGGTGGTGCCGCCGACGGTGGCGAAGATGGTGTAGTTGCCCGCACTCAGCGAGCTGGTATCGCTGGTGGCCCAGGTGCCACCGCTGTTGGCAGTGACGTTGAACGTGGCAACCGTGTTGTTGCCGCTGTCTTTCACTACTACGCCCACCGATGCATTGGCCGTGGCGGAACCAAAGATGCTGATGGTGGAATCTTTGGTAATGAAATCGGCCAGCACGCCGGTGTCCTGGCTGATGCTGTCGATGGCTATGGTCGCCGACTTGTCGTGCTGGAATACGGTGGTGGCGGGATAACTATTGCCGCCGCCATCGACATAGGTTGAGGTTGCAGTGATGCTGCCGTTAGCCAAGCTACTCAAGTTCAATGGCGCTAATTGCCACGTACCGTTGTTCACCGTGACGGTATCGCTGATGCTGATGTTGCCATCGGTCACCGTAACGAACAGTGTTTCGCCGTTAGCCACGCCGCCGGTAGTGCCGCTGATCACGATGGCATCGTCTTCACTCGCATCGGCGATGAAGTCGTTGTTGGTCGTGGCAACGGGTGCAATATCAATCGTCGGTGCAGATAGATCGATGATCAGCGGCGCATCCACTGTGGCGACGTTACCCACGGCATCGGTGCCGGTGGCGCGAACTTCCACTGTACCGCTCAATGCCGTGGTGGTTTGAACGGACCAGGTGTTGTTCACCGTAACGGTGGCGGTGTAAGTCTGTTGATCGGACCAATCGCCATCGTTGTTCGGATCGATGTAGACAGTAATCGTGCTGCCCGGTGCGAGATCCGTGGTGCCGGTAATCAACGGTGTGGTATCGGCCGTGCGTGTGCCGGAAGTGAAGCCGATCATCGGTGGCGTGACATCGACGCTCAATGTTTGCGTATCGGTGCCCACGTTGCCCGCTGCATCGGTGGCAGTGGCTTGCATGGGAATCGTGCCATTCAAACCCGCTGCCGGGAACACACCGCTGGATGGCGTGGCGGTCGCAGTGTTCACCGACCATGCACCACCTGCTTGCACGATGGTTTGATACACCACGTCGTAACTGCCGTTGTTGTCGGTGTCGAGACGCAAGGTCAACACCGTGCCGGCAGCGATGCCGGTGGTCGTGCCGGCAATAGTCGGCGTTACATTGTTAGTGCTGACGATCGCGCCACCGGTGATATCCACGTTAGCAGCGGTGTCGATGACCACTTCACCCGAAGTGATATCAGTTTTGGTTGCGGCGCTGCGCGTAACAGTAGTCGTGACGTCGTACGTGCCATCGGCCAAGGTGCTGCTGGTAATCGACCAGGTGTTGCCGGTAATCGTAAGTCCTGAACCCACGGTATACGTTGTGGTCGCGCCACCGCCCGAGGGCGTGACTGCGACAGACAAGGTATCGCCGGCAAGATTGGTCCACGTGCCGGTGATCGTCGGCGTGTTGTCGTTGGTGAGTTGCGCCACTACCGCAGGCTTATCCAAGGCAGTAACACTGGTGCTGTTACCGTAGGCGTTGGTCGCGGTCGCAGTGATCTTGGCGTAACTGTACAAACCCGTGCCCGGCAACGAACCGGAAGTCGGCGTCGCCGTGCTGATGTCGAGGCTCCACGAACCATCGCTTTGCACAGTTGATGAATACGTTAGCGAGTTCGCTGTGTTGCTGTCGTTATCCGGATCGATGGTGATGACGATGGGCGCGCCCGCCGCAAGGCTGGTGGTGCCGGTGATGACCGGCGTTGAACTGGTCGCCAGGTCGTCGGCATTGATGGTGACGGTTGGCGCAGCGGCAGCGCCGGTGGTGTTGTAACCCTGCGTCGCGCTGGCGCTGGTGTTAGCGCGACCTGAGTTCACGCCATTCGCGGCGCTGCTGGCCACATCGACGGTAATCGTGCCGGATGAACTGGCGGTTGGCGTAACGACCAATGTGTACGTCGAACCACTGCCTGAGAAAGTGCCCTTGGTACCACCTGTCACGACGATATCGCTGGTAGTAAAGCCCGTCATCGATTCACTGAACGTGAAAGTAAACGTCACAGGGCCGGTGGCGGTGCCGGGCGTGTCATCGCTAATCGCCAAGTTCGGCGTGAGCAGGTTCAATGTCGGCAACGCCACTGTCGATACGGCAATGCTGGTCGTGGTGTTGTTGACCTTGGCGGTGACCACCAACTGGCCATTCTTCAAGGCTTGCACCTGTGCTTGCGTCAGTGATGCCGACCACGTGCCGTTGTTGCTGTTCACCGTGGCAGTTTGCGTGGTGGTGCCATCGCTCACGGTAATGGTGAAAGCACTGGTCAACGCGGTCGTCAGATTGGTAGTACCGGTGATCGTCAGGCCCGAAGTAATTTCGCTCGATACGATGACATTGTCACCAGCGATGGTGCTGATGGTGATGGTGTCGGACGTATTTGCCGCGCCGTTCTGCACGGCTTGCGGATTGCGTGACACCAATTGCGTGATATTGCCGGCGGCATCAGTGTTCGTGCTGGTCGGCGCCACTTTGATGATGACGTTGCCGCTGTTGCCGCTCACCAAGTTCGTGCCATTGGGTGTAGTCACCGTCCAGTTGCCACTCGCATCAGTGGTTGCGGTGCCAGTCCAGACCGTGCTCGTGTCACCGCTGTCGCGAATGGTGATGGTTAAGCCCACGCCACTGCCCAATGTCGACGAACCGGAGATGGTCGCCTGGTTCTTGGGAATGGTGGTCTGATTGGTAATGAAGATTTGATTCGGTGTCTTGTCGTGTGTGACCGCGGTATCGGTCTGATTGATGCTGGTGCCGGACAACGTGGCCTTCACCGTCAACGTGCCGTTATCGAGATTCGATAAATCGATACCGGACTTCGACCAGCTACCGCTGCTTACCGCAAGATTGGTATAGCTCACCGAGTTGCCGTTGGCGTCGGAGATAACGAGATCAACCGTTGTGCCATTCGTCGCCGTACCGGAGATAGTCACGCTGTTGTCTTCGGTGGCATTCAAATAGTTCTGACCACCACTGGTGTTGCTGACTTGGCCAAATGCATCTGTGTTGGCGGCGCTGGTAATGCTGCCGATAGTTACTGTAGGAGTGGAGATGGTCAGCACTTGCGTATCGGATACGCCGCCGGTGCTATCGGTAGCGACAATGCCTACTGCACCGATAAAGCCACCGCTGGGTGCAGTGCCGGAAATCGGCGTTGCCGTGCCGGTATCCAACGTCCAGTTGCCGCTGCCATCGGTGGCCACCGAGTACGTCACCGCATCGCTCAAGTTGCCATCGTTATTTGGATCGAGACGCACGATGACGAAGCCGCCCGCGTTTGCCGAGGTGCCCGAGATGGCAGGCGTGGTATCGGTGCCGCTGGCGGTTGCGCCACCGGTGATGTCGATGGCTTTCACCGGTGTGCTGGTAATCGTGACTTCGCTACTGGTGGTGTCCGATACATTGATGCCGCCGCGTGTCACCGTGGCAGTTACCGAATAGGTGTTGCCGCCAACTAATGGCGTCAATGTTCCGCTCGATGGAGTGGCCGTCCCTAAATCGATGCTCCAGGTATTGCCGCTGGGCGCGAGCGTGTACGTTGCACCACTGATGGTGATGGTCAGCACATCGCCGCTGATGTTGGTCCAAGTGCCGCTGAGCACTGGCGTTGTATCGTTGGTGCTCACCGTGGTGACGGTGGGATGATTGATCGCGACCGCACTCGCAGAATTGCCTGCGGCATCGGTCGCGGTCGCAGTGACCTTGGTGTAGCTGGTTAAACCGCTTGATGGCATGGAGCCCGAAGCAGGCGTGACCGTTGCGGTGTTCAACGACCATGCGCCGCTGGTCACCATGACTTGATAAATCAGATTCGCCGTTGCCGCGTTGTTATCGGGATCAATGGTGACTGTAATCAACGAACCATCCGGCAAGTTACTGGTGCCGGTAAACGTCGGCTTGCCGGAAATCGCGGCTGCTAACTGATCAATGGTGATCGTCGGTGGCGTGCGGTCATGCAAAATGCTGGTGGCATCGTGAATGTCGTTTGATGTGCCGGCATTGCTATCGGGATCGGCAGTGGCTTGAATGGTGAGCGTGCCATCGCTTAAATCGCTGATGGACTGACCACCGGCGAAGGTCGCGGACCAGGTGCCATTGCTCTGCACGGTACCGGCGGCGGTTTTCGTGAGTAAACCGTCGGCGACGGTCACTGTTACCGTTGTGCCTTGCGTGAGATTGGTGGAAGTACCAGTGAGCGTGACTGAGCCATCTTCATTTGCGTTCCACACACCATCATTGCCGATGCCGCCACCTGCAGGATGATCGATGATGATCGTGGGACCCGCCGACACCGGCGAAGATGGGGTCATTTGCGGCGTGAATGCACCGAGCGAGGTAAACGTCGCGTTCTTGTCGTAGCTCGCGCCAACGCCATTCAAGTCGCCATTGATGGGACCGGTTTGTGTCTGCGTGAAATTGACGTATTGAACCGTGGTGTTTTCAGTAAACCCGGCAATACCGATTGAGCCGCGCGGGCCGTAGTTGCCGCTGCGATCAACAGGCGATGGCTTGGCTAGTACGGTTGCAAGGTCGTTGACGGAGACGCTCCAGTTCACGAAGGCATCGGTCTTGCCGTCGTTGCCGAGATCGTTATCGCCATTCCAGTTGGGATCGGTGCTGGCTGATACGGCCACCACCGAATAGTTGCTGGCACTAAACGCATACACACCGTTGTTCGCCAACCAGCCAGTAGGCAGTGGCGCGGTGCTGGTGGTATTCGGAGAAATATTCAAGCCGGTGCCGGGATCGAGAATCTTGATCGCTTGACCGTTGTTGCGACCATCAACCGACATGAACACATCGATGCGGCCATCGAGGTTGGCATCGAGACCGACTACGGCGACACCACCGAAGTAGGTGCTGCTGGTGGGATTATCGATACGCAGGCGAAAAATCATCTTGTCGTCGGCGGTGGTCGCGGTGCCGTTGTCGTCGAACGCAACATACAAGGAACCATGGCTTGCATCGCCAACGATATCGGTATCGGCAGCACCGGCCTGGCTATCGCCCACTGGATCTTTGTTGACGCCGTACATCACGGCTGTCCAGCCCGTTGAGCCGCTCAAGTTGAACGACGACAAACGATCTTGATACGACAACGCGGCAGCTGGCGTTAGAAAATTGCTGGCGGCAATGTGGCCGGTTGAATATTCAAGATTCCAATCGCCACCGGCAGCAGCGCTGCCCGTGTCGTTGATAGAGGCGGCGACATCAGCGCCAGTTAACGTCGCTAGCTGATTCACCAAGGCTTTACCTGCAGCGCTCGATGCCACATCGCAGCCGTACAGCAACACATCGGCATCGCTGCTCAAACTCGTTGACCATGCGCTCACTTCACTTTGACGTGCAGTGAGGGTGTCGGCGTTAACAATGGTGGAACCTAAGGTAAATGTGCCATCCGAACCATTGTAACCACATGGATTGCAGTGACATCACTGCGACCGACGAGCGCGTTGTCGATGACTTGCAGACCATCTTCATCCGCTTGAATGACTATGACTTGTACATCCGAACGCGCGCCACTGACCAATTGTTGATAGTCAGGCACGCGTGCATCGACAAATACAAGTTCGCGTGGCGCCGTCGCTGCGGGTTCAAGCGCAACCGGAACAAACTTGGCGAGATCGATACTGGCTGCAACGTGCGCATCATTGGCTGTGCTGGTCGCTGCGTCCGCCGTTTGCTTGGCAGCCGCCGCAGCGGCGGCGGCCGTATCCACTGCGGCGCCGTCATACATGATGCGTGGTTCGAGGGCGAGTGGTCGCGGTGCAGAACGTTTGAATCTGGAGCCAGATTTTTTTGAACCGGTCTGCTTCACATCGATCTTCTGCGAATCGATCTGGACGCCGGAAAATGGAGTGCGTTGCGTCATGCGATTCCCCTTTATCCTTTAGGTTGGCCAGGTAGTGAAGCTTGCGGCGGCGCAAGCAATAAACGGCCACTCATGCCGGCCATCAGATCTTTGAACTTGCCATCGATCACAGCGGCTGCTTTGACCGATTGGCTCACTGCATCAACACGCGCGCCGATGCGCACGATGCGTGCGGGATAAGTTTGTCCGGTTTCGTCGATGCTGACCTTGAAGGGATAACCGGCCTTGAGCCAACTCAACCAACGCGACGGCACGATGAATTCAAGCTCCAGTGCCGAGTCATCGAGAATGTCGAGCAAAGCCTGCCCGGCTTGCACGAATTGTTGTTCGCGTGCCTTTTGTTCGGCGACGCGGCCATTGAATGGCGCGACCACATTGCACTTGGCAAGCGTGGCATCGACGTAGGCAAGTTCGGCTTTGGCTTTATCGACTTGTGCCGCGGAAGTATCGAGTTCCACCTTGCCGATGGAATTTAGTTCGGCAAGGCGCTTGTTGGCGGTCAGTATGTTTTCCACCGAGCTGAGTTCCGCTCGCGCCCGCGCTTGTTGCGCTTGCACGAGGCTGCAATCCAGTGTCACCAACACTTGGCCGGCTTTGAATGCCTGACCTTCTTTCACGGCAATGCGATTGACCTTGGCACCGATCTCGGCGGCGAGAGTGGTGTAATCGCGTGGTGAAAGCTGTACGCGCAATTGCTCGGTGTCGAGCGCTGGCGTAGCAACGGCCTTCTTATCGCTGACAGGTTGTGCATGTGCGAACGAACCTAGCAGCACAGCACATAGTGCTGCGCCGATGCTGGTTCTAACGCCGTGCGGGCGCGGACGATGATTGTCCTGCATGTGTTTAGCCTGCGTTTGTCTTGGCGTCAATCGTCGGCGACTGCACCTTTTGCCAATCAAGGAAGCTTGCTTCGATCTTGCGAGTCAGGTCTTGCAACGAAATGTCATCCAGGCTGCCGATCTGTGGTTCCAGGCCTAGCGTTGCTTGTACACGGCCTGCTGCCGCATGCAGATTCGATAGCGCTTGATAGCGACGCAACAGTGACAAGATCGCTGAAGTGCGGCTGGCAATGCCGGTGAGCTTGCTTTCCGTGCGTGCGCTTTCGCCATTTTCGATTAATGACTGCATGCGATCGTCGACGCGCCAGATATCGTCGGCGCGTTCGAATTGTTCACGCGCGCCTTCGAACTGCTGTGCCGCGATGTGTACTTGCGTGACCACCGCCATTTGCAACGCCATGCGTCGCGTCTCTGCCAAACGCTCACCGGCCTTGCCGAGTTTCTTTTGCGAGTGATAGCTGAAAGCGTTGAGGAGATTGGCGCTGACTTGCACGCCTGCTTCGGTCCAGCTCTTGTTGATCAAGTAACTGTCGGTGTCGTGTTGGTAACCGTAGTCCAGACTGATTCCAGGCAACAATCTCACCAAAGCTTTGCGGGTTTCGAGTGCGGCAATACGCGCGTTGTAGTTTTCTTCACGTAGATCGGGATTGTTGGCGATGGCAACCGCTTCAAGTTGCTCCGCTTGCGCAGTCAGTTGCGGCAATTGTTCGTTGCCGCTCGGTTCGCTTAAACGATAGTCGCGGCCCGCCGGCAAATTCACGAGACCGGCAAGTTCCATCTGTGCAACAGCCATTTCCTGTTGCACTGACTCCAGAGTGCGCAGGTTTTCCAGCAACGCACGTTGATATCGCAAACTTTCAGCCGGCGCCTTGAGACGTTCATTTTCTACTTTGCGTGCATCAGTCAATGCCGACTCGGCATCCTTGATCGTTGCGCTCACTTTGTCGTGCAGCTTCTGCGCGCTCAACGCGCGCCAGTAAGCGGCTTCGACACTACGTACCAATTCATGCATGGTTTTGCGGCGACGCTCGCTGGCAATTAGCACGCGATCAGCTTGTTGCTTGGCGTTGAAGTAGCTCACGCCGAAGTCGAGCATGTTCCAGCTCAGACCCAAGCCTGTGAGCGTATGTGAGCGATCGGATGAAATGAAAGGATGCGATTGATCCAGCGAACCAGTGATTGAATCTTGCGAGCGACGAATCGGATCGTTGTCGCGACTGGAGTAATCAACGCTGGCAACCAACTTCGGCAATAAATCATAGTAAGCAGCTTCAAGCGCGCCGGCGGCATATCCTTGTTCCAGTATCTTGGTGCGATGATCCAAGTTGTATTTCAGTGCGCGCGCGATCGCCTCCGAGAGCGACAACTCACCTTGCAACTGCGGAACTTCAGCATTAACACGCGCCTTGTCTTGCGCGGCAATGGAATGCAGTTGGTCGCGCGTAAAAGCGTGCGGTTGCACCGCACAGCCTGCAGCCATAACGGCGGCTGTCGCGACGACTACGGAGCGAACACTAAAGATACGCACAGTCATCATTTGCTTCCTCATCCTGATCTCCTGTCGGCACTAGCGCTTACGGGTTTACGCAGTTCTTTGCCGAAGATTAGGATGCGTCCACAAAATCGGACTGCCGTCCGATTGATTTGCGCGAGCTGTACTTCAGCTTGCGCACAGTACTTATTTGCCAAAAGCGCAACTGTGAACCAGGCAGGCCAATGACGGGTGCTTAAAACGGAATCGGAATTGAGACCTACCCTGAAGAAACAAGCGGGAAGTGATGTGTGATCGACTTCGCAGTACAAATTGGATTCACCGCATGGCGCTTCAGTCGCAGCATGCCCGTTGGTTCCAAACGTGGAAGTAGGTGAACGCCAAAGGCGGTCGATCGTGCTCCGACCTAGTATCTGAGCGATTGACTCCATAGCGAATTAGCTTGCAAAGTACCAGCCAATCTCAAATCGAACAGATACGTTCTTTAAATATTGGAGAAGCGAGTTGAGTCAAGATCGTAGGTCAAGAACCGTTGACGTGACGCCGATGATCCTCACGCGTCGCAGTGCCCTGATTGGTATCGGGCTTGCCGGCCTCAGCCTTCCCTCATTCGTGCCCGCTGTGGCACGCAGCGAACGAGTGCGCGCCGTCGGCAACCCGATCATCCCCGGCCGCGGCGTCTGCGATCCGCAGGTACGCGTGTGGGACGATGAGGCGTGGCTCTACACCACACACGACGCCGATCCCACCGCCAAGGGCTTCGTGATGCGCGACTGGCAAATCTGGCGTTCGCGCGACCTGGTCGACTGGCGCCACGCCGGCACGCTGAGACCTGAGCAGACGTATTGGGGTAAACCCAGCGATGAGTGCTGGGCGACTGACGCGGCGCGTAAGGATGGACGTTACTACCTGTATTTCTCGCGCGGGCCCAAGGAGATCGGCGTGGTTGTTGCCGACCATCCGGCGGGCCCGTGGCGCGACCCGATCGGCAAGCCGCTGATCGCCGATGGACTGGTTAAAACAGAAGCGCGCGATCCCGGCATTCTTCAGGACGCGGATGGCGCGAACTACCTCGTCTTCGGCACGTTTCGCTATTTCGTCGCGCGGCTTGGCGAGGACATGGTCTCGCTGGCTGAGCCGCCGCGTCCGCTGAAGATCGAGAAGGCGGTCGGTCCCTATGCCAAGGGGCTGACCGACGACAAACCGTTCCTCCACCGCCGCGGCGACCTCTACTATCTCTCGTGGGGAAGCTATTACGCGATCGGACGCAGCCCCTACGGCCCGTTCGAGACGCAAGGCTCGGTACTGAGTGAGGCGACGACCGACCCCGAACTGCGGCTTCAGCGCGCGGGCGCACGTTACGACCTGTTGAATTACGACCGGCACGGCAGCTTCTTCGAGTTAAATGGCCAATGGTATTTCGCCTGCAACGACCAGGCGACGCCAGGAGCGACCGAGCATTACCGCAACAGCGTGATCTCTTACGTCCATTACCGTGACGACGGAACGATCGCCCCGGTCCGTCTCGATACGGTCGGGGTCGGCCAATATGACGCGCGCCGAGGAATAGCGGCGGCAGACTTCTTCGACGCGCGCGGTGGCGCGGTTGCGCATCGCGATGGCGACAGCTTCGTGCTCGAGCTCTCTCCCGGCGGGTTCGCTCGCTATCCTGGAGTGCGCGGCGTCACCGGCGCGCTCACGATTCTGGCGGACGGGCCGCTGGAGATCCGGCGCGGAAACGCGCGCGGACGTCTACTGGGGCGCGGAAACGGGCGGGTTGCACTGACTGGCGCCCGCGCCACCGAGGATTTATGCCTCGTCAATACCGGGTCGGCACCCATCCGGGTCGATCAGCTCACCTTTGAAGGCGCCTGATGCGCAGGTGGCAAGCCCTCGGCGCCGCCACGATGCTGGCTATCGACGGCACGCGCAGGCTGGATTCGCAGGCAGCGGCAACGCGACCATGGCCCGTCTCGGCCCGCACCGACACCAGTCCTATGGGAGAGCCGAGCGTGACATAGATAGCAGGCGGCAGCACCCGACCAATGCAGGCCATCCTGTAGTGGGCGCTGAATGTCTGCCGGCACTGAAATCAGCCACTGACGCGCTCATCGATATTCGGGCCGACTGCGCTGGTGTAATAGTCGTTTGCGACGCCTAAGCCGCCCTCCAATATTTGCTTACCAATCCTCTGAGCCGCACCGTGGCGCGCGAAAGTGCCCCTTTTGATTTTGTCGCGTCATCTGTGTCGTTGGAGGAGAAAAAATGCGGGCGGCACCGCACCTCAGAGCCGCAGCCAGAGGAGGCACAGCCTGCGCAGATTGCCGTGCCGGTAACCATCGACGCGCTACCTGACAGAACAACTCTGCGGCCGACGTCGCTCGGATCCTGCCCCAACTCGCCTCTCCAATATTTTTTAAGGAACGGATATGTATGCACGTGGGTATCAAACTCTGGGGCTATATGACGCCACACCTTCGAGCCTGCCGCGGTCCACTTCAAGGCTATGGGGCCGCAAGCAAACCGCTCGAGCGGACCGTCCAAGACCCATCGCTCGGAAATCCCGGCGCGTCGCGCCGAGGCGCTCCGTCCCAACCGGCGGCCATCATCGCGGTGGCATAAAGCAAGGAGGCGTTGCCGGGCAGGTAAACGGGCACTATGTGGGGGTACTGGGGATTGTGCCCGTTCGCGAGATAGTGGTTCTGTTCCGCGTCCACCATCAGGACCTCAATCGCAAGCTCGGGTTCGCCCAGCCGCGCCGCCGTCATGGCCGTCATGGGAAACGCCCAACCGATGCTTTTTTTCCAACCCCGGTCGAGCAACTTATGTAAAGTCCGTCGCATGGTCTCGCGATCGACACCGCTACCGTCCAGCATGCCCAAGCTCCCAAGGACGGTATGCAGCGTCGTGTCCGTCGCGGTTTCGCCGGTGACATAGACGCCGTCGCGCATCGCCAACGGCGGCATGTGCGCAAGCACATGATCCCATTTGGGATCGCGCGGCATGCCGAGGCGCTCGCGCCATTTCTGCGCGATGGCCAAG
>Ga0105250_10000156_pt1 | contig 59009 bp, 60 predicted proteins | sample KBSS54metaG_FD_80425 | JGI IMG/M metagenome (GOLD analysis project Ga0105250, IMG submission 80425) | Switchgrass rhizosphere microbial communities from Kellogg Biological Station, Michigan, USA - KBS S5-4 metaG | ecosystem: Host-associated > Plants > Roots > Rhizosphere > Soil | place...
CGTATACGCCTGGTCGCTGAGCGACACGTCGTCCTTAATCTGCACCACGGCCTGAGTTTGTTGGGAAAGAAGGGCAAGAGATATGGCCGATGCTATATTCAGTTTTTTGAAATGTTTCACTGCAGGTTTCCTGTTCCAGATAGGGAGTGGGCCTGGCAGGACACAGAAGTGCCGGCCCCCTGAAAAATCTGACCGGATCATATCGGTCGTCTCACTTTGTCGATACGTTATATTTTGAATTGTGATATTTATGGGTTTTAATTCTAAAATATGTGTTATGTGCAGGTGATATGCAGCAGGATACCGGTTGCACCCGCCCCCGGCAGCCAGTAGCATGTGCCGCTGCAGACGCGAAATCCTGCCGGTTTACGGTGAAACCGGTATCCTGCTGCACGGTTCTTTTTTCTCAACTGGCTGTCCCGGGTGATTCGCTATCATGAAAATCTATCTGCTGAATTCCCGTGTCCGGTACTGCAGCGAAGACGGCACTGTTGCAAATTTCTTGATACTGTAGCCTTTGGAATTACAGAAAGGGGCTTTGTTGAATAAATCGAACTTTTGCTGAGTTAAAGGATCAGATCACGCATCATCCGGCAACACTGGCCGTCCCATGGCAAAGCAGAAGTTTAAAATCACCAACTGGCGCAATTACAACAAAGCCCTCATCAACCGCGGCTCCGTCACTTTCTGACTTGATGACGAGGCTATTCAGGCCTGGTATGAGCCCGCCACACGCCCATCGCGGGGACGGCCTCAGCGCTATTCTGATCTCGCCATCACCACCGTCCTGGTTGTTAAACGTGTATTCCGCCTGACCCTGCGGGCCGCACAGGGCTTTATTGATTCCATTTTTGCCATGATGGATGTTCCTCTTCGCTGTCCGGATTACACCAGTGTCAGCAATCGGGCAAAGTCGGTTAACGTCAGTTTTAAAACGCCCACCCGGGGTGAAATTGCGCATCTGGTGATTGATTCCACAGGGCTGAAAGTCTTCGGTGAAGGTGAGTGGAAAGTCAAAAAGCACGGCAAAGAGCGCCGTCGTATCTGGCGAAAACTGCATCTGGCTGTTGATGCGAGTACGCATGAAGTCATCTGCGCGGACCTGTCGCTGAACAACGTCACGGACGCTGAGGCTTTCCCGGGGCTTATCCGGCAGACCCACCGAAAAATCAGGTCAGCGGCGGCGGACGGTGCTTACGATACGCGACGATGTCATGACGAACTGCGTCGCAAGAGAATCAGCGCGCTCATTCCTCCCCGAAAGGGGGCGGGCTACTGGCCAGGTGAGTATGCAGACCGCAATCGTGTTGTTGCGAATCAACGGCTGAGCGGGAGCAATGCAAGATGGAAATGGACAACAGATTACAACCGTCGGTCGATAGCGGAAACGGCGATGTACAGAGTAAAGCAGTTGTTGGGTGGTTCGCTGACTTTGCGTGACTACGATGGTCAGGTTGCAGAGGCTCTGGCCATGGTGCGTGCGCTGAACAAAATGACGAAGGCAGGTATGCCAGAAAGCGTGCGTATTATCTGACAACTGCAACCGGCTACGAAGAAGCTTGCCCCAAATCTGATTTATTCAACAAAGCCGTAATGACCCTGTACCTGTCGGAATTTCAGTTGAATGGCAAATCCTAAACGACCCGTATCGGTCATACCAGGGAGCAGGGAAAGCTCGTCAGCAAGCAAACTCCACACGTCCCTGTCATCAAACGTCTGATCCTGTGACAACATTCCAACTCCCTGAATCATCAATGGCCATCGCTAAGGCAACCATTTCACAGGTGAGTAATTTTTACGCAGATCCAGTTCAAAAAAGTCAGATGTCGCATTTTGCAGCTTCGCTCCCACTGGGCCAATACGGTGTTTCTGTCGCCAGCCTGGCCGGTGATGTATGCGCTTGGCCGGATGGCCTTCCCCCTGTTCACGCTTATAGGGGTCAGTTTGGAGATCGGAAATTTTTGTACGTTAAGCGCATTATTTAACCAATCTAGATTCGTAACAGATTGATTTAGCGTCAATCGCTATCGCTGTTAAGTTGTCGCTCTTGAGGTATCGCGTTTAGGTTATCCGATTAAGGTCAGATCCCTGAAAACGCCGTATAGCGCGGGGGGGGGTACCCTTATGCGATAACTATTTTTGTCAAAAATAACACATTGAATAATTTACAAGGAAAACTATATGGCAAGGAGGCAGATCCTTTCGCTGTCGGAAAGAGAATCATTACTGGCATTACCGGACGATGAGTTAACGCTGACCCGAATGGCGTATTTCAGTGAGCAGGATCTGGTATTTATTAATGCTCACCGTAAACCCGCCAGTCGGTTTGGTTTTGCCGTTCTTCTCTGTTATCTGAAAAGTATAGGGTTTGCCCCGGATAAAAAATCATCTCCACCCGCAGAATTGCTCCGAATCATTAGTGCCCGACTTAAACTCTCAGCAGAGCTATGGCAGGAATATATTGCTGGCCGGGATACCACCCGGCGCGAGCACCTGGGGGAACTGTATCGGTATCCAAACTGACCCCATCCAGGGCTGCTCGCGTATCTGGTAATAGAAATCCCTCAGTTCCCGCTGGGTGGTGTTGAACTGCGACTGCTGGTCAACAACGATGTCGGCTTTTCGGTTTGGTGCTCCCAGGCGGAAACAGATACCGCGTAATACGAACTGAAATCCAATCATGTTGGGCATGATCTGCAGTTTTTGCTTGCCGGTTTTGCAGTTATATCCCAGCTCGTCAAAGTGGGTCATCGCCCAGGACAACGCATCGGTAATCAGTTCAATGTAACGGTGATCCCCCAGGGTATGGACGCGCGCAAGTAACGCACTGCATACCTCACTGAACAGGGATGAGGAACGTTCATCATGGGCTTCGAGGCGGGCACGCCACGCTTTTTCAGCCAGTTCATCATCGAACAGGCTTGCCAGATTCAGCAGCAGCGGGTAACGAAAGGGGGTCCAGTAGGCAACCCCGGGCACTGCAGGATTCATCCCCTGGTCGAACACCTGGTCGAAGAAAGAAATAATGGCGTGATCCCGTTTAACCACCTGCCAGACATCAAACCGAATCCGGTGCTTCTTCTGCAGGACAAGCAGCGTATCAACCACCTCATCAAGGCGGTGAATTCCCAGTTCTGCGGCGTGCAGGCGCTGCACTCCCAGTTTCTTACGCAAGGCAGCAAGATCTGCTTCGGCAACCTTGTCCAGGTCATCCGGTGAGGAAAGCACACCGTAGGAAAGCACAGGCTGGGTACGGTCAAAAAGATTCGGACCGGTATGACCGGTTTCATCCACATAAAAATGCATGCAGGGTTCCTTTATCAGGCAGGCGCAGGCGAAACGATATTGTTAATGCGACTGTAAAACCTTCCTGTCAGTGGGTGCAAGAGAACCGGTTAACACTTTTTTCGGATCTGCGGAAAGGTTGTGCGCAAAAAACCAGCAACATGCGACTTATTACTGAAGGATATGTGCATTCTTTAGCGAAAATGATGGTGTTCTTTTAAGTATCGGATTAGAAAGGTGATGAAATAATGACAATAATTTTTAAAGGATGATTGCTCCGAATATGAATATTATCAACCCTTTCCACACAGACTGCACTGCCAGAATACACCATAGTTACCCCGACCATGTGCCGCGCTCCCCCATAACATCCCAGCTTGATGCGGCGCAAGTTCTGGCTTTCGCAGGGGCTAATGGCGATATTGCGTGGCATATTGAAAATGAACTGGAGAATGGCGGTGAATACGCGAACTGGAGAGCAAACATGCCGTCAGTTACACCGCAAATCTTACTGGATTATCAGCAGCTGTACCCCCTTTCTCAGGCGCAGATGGCGCAGGCGAACAACGAGATAAATAACCATGGGGTGATGATCCCCCATGATCAGATTCTGTTCCACGGTGGTCAGTGGATGGGAAAGAACATTGTTACAAAACTTAGTGCCCCCTTTGCCACGACCTTCTGTCCACAGGTTGCCATGCGTGAAGCTGAACACTCAGGTAAAGCGTACAAGGCAGGCTACATTGATCTGATGGTCATTACGGTTATCGATCCCCAGGTTAAAGCCTTCGTGTTCGACATGGATGAGCCAGAAAAGGGAAATGAGCTTGAAGTTCTTTTTGCGGCCGGGGCCACGATAACGGTTACCAGCAGAACCGCTATGAATTTCAAATACCCTGTTTACGGGAATCCAGAAAAAGAAATTACGACCTACCTCGTTGAAGCGACACTCAGTTAATAACAGAAGGGCGCAATGTGCGCCCTTAATATATGCGCTCGTTGCGCAGAGAGAGTTTTCCGGCGACTGAGCCTCTTATGCAGGCCGATAAGCGCCAGCGTTCGCTGAACAAATTCTGTATCCAAATCTGAATAATTTCCCATTCAAACCTTCCGTTCGGTCCAAAAACTCACCATACCGTCAGGTCAGTCAGGTGCTTCAGGCCAGCAATTCCGATTTAATGAGTTTTCGGATCTCAGGAGAGAAAGAGAGAGATTGTTGCAGAATAAGCACAAAAAACGATGAATTGTTGTGATGAGGGGATTATTGCTATAAGTATCGCAATTTGAATTAATTATTAACAACAAAGCAATTTAACAGCGACCCCATCCGGGGTCACCTTAATTTTGCTCAGCGATGTTCAAACCGGGCCACCAGTGGACCAGTGATTTCCATCTCCATTTCCCAGAGCGTTGTCATCAATCCTTCAAGTGGATTGTCACTACTGCTGTAGAAGGTGTTAAAAAGGGTTCCATCCGGGTACCTGAACAGCCTGAGTTCACCGAAGGATTCCGCGCTGACCATAACCGAAAATTCCTGTTCGGAATTGAGGACAAGGTAAATAAGACAGTTATTGATCCTGAAGGGCAGAGTGCGGCTACCTCTGGCTGACACATCAACCTGTATGCTAAACGCGTCATGCCTTTCCGGCTGATAAACCAGTTCCCTCAGTTCTTCGCTAAAGCGGGAACCGTAGCTCACCAGTATGTAATTCTGCTGATCGGCGGACCGTTGCGCGACTTTCATTAACAGTGTTTCGAGGTTTTTGACCTCCATCGTTAATTTAGCCTGTGATTGCCACAGTAAATTATGCAGTCTGTGGTAAATATTTGTCCTTACATCTGATACAGACGGAAAATCTCCGTAGAAATTACTATTAAGTTCTCTGGCAATATAATCTTTGGGAACACTCACAGGAATGTATCTCACCAGCCAGTTGCGATCGCATTCTGAATTTTGAGAAAAAGTGAAGTAGTTAAGCAGAGTCTCTTCAGACAATGCCCCAGGAAGTTCTTTTGTCAGACGAGTGTCGGTATTCCTGAGACGTTCAAGATCTACTTCGGCAGCAACGATATCTGCCGCTTTGCTGCGACTGAAGACCTCAATGTATTTATCCAGAACGTCATTAAAGAAAACCACATTCGTTGCATAATCCGCTTCTGAAATGATATAGCCTTCATAAGGGACTGAAGGATCACGTTTCAGCCGTTCAAGAACAGAAATTATTCTCACTTTACTGAAATAGGAAAACAACCCTCCCGCAAGGGCGTCATTAGCACGCTGCGTAACCTGCTCAGCAGGTCTGGCGAGCTTTATAGCCAGCAAGGAAAATGCTCCGTAGAGGCTCCCTAAATCCTCATGTACTCCTGTATACGTACGCCCCGGAATGTAAGGCCTTTCATTATATGAGTTCATAACCTCAATGGTTTCTGATAGCCCGCTGTACCAGTTTGTATTCGCATGAAGATTACAGTGCTCAATTCTCAGTATCATATCAATGATATCGACAGAACGTCTGAACGCAGGTGTCAGGGTATCATGAGTGTCTCTTTCTTCATATAATTCAGACGTAATGATATGGTTAACAAGATCAGCTAAATCTATCTTTTCTTGGGGTTCAAAATGCGCAATGAGATAACCTGCCATTAACAGGCGTAAATCAGACAAGGCATTTGCAAACATAATGGATAAGGCCGCATCTTTTTTATATGGACGCCCCCTGAGTAACATTGCCCACTGCGAGTCTGTTTCATCCAGAGACAGATAATCCGGAGTCAGGAAGAAACTGTGCCAGTGGTACTCTTCCTCCCAGTGCCGTGGAAACCGGCTCTGGTTAAACCAGAGACACAGAACGTCGTGAGCATATCGTACGGAAGAAGCATTATCTGCAACCACTGACGGAATAAGCAGCCTGGCGGTGTTATGCAGATGATACATCAGGCGCCCAGTAGAATCTTCGCTCCCTGGTTTGCCAATGATCGAGCTCATACTCCAGCCCTCCCACAGACCAATAAAATGGCGTACAAGTTCTTGATGAGTCTGCTCCTGGCTGGCCGAAAGTGTGACCCCCAGTCCTGCTTTCCACTCGTTTAACACATGCCATACTCTGAAAAGCGACAGTAAAAATTGTTTGAAATCGGTAAAACGAGTACTCTGTGTTTTTCTGTACACATGTAATGGAATGGCCATAGATTCATAGAAATACTCGCCTGAATATTCGGTTGACTTTACGGTTTCACGAACAAACCTTCTCAAATCATAATGGAATGAATCACTGAATGTTTGGCTGAACCCCGATTCTTTTACTTCATCCAGATAATTTCCATCACTACTGTAACTGTAACTTCTTTTTATAGAGGTATAGATATCCGTTAATCGATTAACACCTGTTCTGAATACGCTAATATTTTTATCGTTAAGTGCATCGTATGCCTCGCCAAAGAAATCAAAAGTAATATCATCCAGACTTCTGTTATTCCCAGAATGCCCTGTCACAATACAACGGCGAAATAACCATCGCCATAACCCTGAAACAGGCATGATACCTTTCGATGATAATAATGTCAGTTCACCAGAACGAACACCAAAGGAGGGCAAAATAATAATTTCCGCATCCTGTCCATCCACCTTTTTAAGTCTTCTCAGCAGAAACAAAAGTGGTCTTATATAGACATCTATAATAACATCGCTTTTCCTGAAATTAAATTTAACATGGGTCATCTCTTCCTTTTCAGAGAGTGAGTAAGGAAGTATTTTAATACAACCAAGGTAATTTTCCCCAATATTAACACCCGGATATCGGAGCCATGCAAGTATATAGGAATTTTGAATGTAGTCATCCACTACCTGTGACAAAAAATACTTATTCAGAAGACGACCGCGCTTGTTCTCATCCAGAACATTCAAACTGCTGACAAAGAACCAGATAGAAAGGAAAATATTAAATAACATCCACACAAAAGCTGTTACGGCGAAAGAAGTATTAAGATATCCGTCACCTATAGATAACGTCATACCGCCCAACACGATAAATGCAGCTAGTGAAAGACCACTCAGGCCAGCAAACATATATCCAGAATGAAGTTGATACGCGGACTGAATATGGATCCTTGCTGATTTCTTTTGAAACAAAACACTTATAAGACCCACAACCAGCGGAAATACAATACCGATTATAGTCAACTGGCTACCCAGTAAATTAGACATCCAATCTGAAAGCTTGGTAATGCCCTTAAAATGCTGCACAGCGAAAGGTTGCAATACAGGGCGAAAATATTCGACCACGCCAACGGCCCCGAAGGCTGCGGACCAAAGAACCAGCATAGCCCGGATGTAATGGGTGGAGCAGGAAACAAGTATTCTCTCCACCGGGTTCCAGCGTAGTTTTTTGTAATCCCGGTTCGACTTCAGGCTCCGTCGGAGCTCAGCTCTGACCTGCCATGAGACACTTTTTAGAAGTTTTCCAAACATAGATATCCTGCGTTTTCCATAAGAAATTTCATGAATAATAAGCGGTAGGGACCTTTTTTTCTCTGGAAAATGTCACCCGATGCCCTTCATGCAAAGTTCGTCGCCCTATTATCCGATTTAGCCAGAAATCGGATCTGCGCGGCGGATAACACGCAAAGGATATGATAATAAATCAATGCATATAAAATCATACATGGTGTGATATTTTTCGTTAATCACATAATCATATCTGATATGATGTTTAACAATTCAGCATAAAATCATTTGAAGTTTGATTTTTTACTTAACCGGACATTATCAGACGGAGCGTGCAGGATGGATGAGAAAGACGTAAATTTTTCCCTCAGCTATGAGCAGCTGACCCGGATAGCGGAAGAGCGTATCCGGGAATGCGAGCTGGACAGCCAGGGCGTTAGATATATCAGCGAATCGAGTAAGGCCAGCACCCTGCTGGGATTCTGGTATGAACTGGCGCTTACTGGTGCGCCACTGAAAAATTACGAACAAACCAAAGCGCTCATCGACACCGATCATCAGCGTCTCAGAAAGCTCATCTGGCCGGAGACGGATAAGTAATGACCAAGACACGCCGACCATCGCCGCTGCAGCGGCGGGTGCTGATTGTGCTGGCCGCCCTCGATGCGAAACGTCCGGGACCGGTGGCCACGCGGGATATCGAGCGGGTGCTGGAGCAGGGCGGGGACGCCCCAGTGTACGGGCCGAACCTCCGCGCCTCCTGCCGGCGCATGGAAGCCGCGGGCTGGCTGCGCACCCTGCGCGCCCCGAACATGCAGCTGGCCGTTGAGCTGACGGACGCCGGCCGGGCGCTGGCCGCCCCGCTTCTGGCTGACGAACAGGCGCGCGTCCTGGCGGAGCAGCGCGCGACGGCGGTACGGGTTCTGCCCCTGGTCCCGCGCAGCCAGACAGAGGAAGCTGACGACCGGCCGGTGGCGCTGGACGACTGCTGGCACCTGGCGTGCAGGGGCGACTACGTTATCCGTTTAGACGGCACCACCTGCCTGCAGCTGTGGAACGCGGACGGGCAGCTGACGCGCCTGGAAGGCGATCCCCTGCAGGTCGCCGCCTGGCTGCAGGCCTGCCACGATGCGGGGATTGCGGTCCGGGTGCAGGTTAATGAGAGCGCCGCGCCGGAGGAGGGTACACCGGACGGTACCGCGCCGGCGGACCTGACCGGCACCTGGTACCGCCAGCTGGACGCCGTGCTGCAGGCGCTGGGGATCACCGGGCTGACTGAGGATATTCGACTGGCCGTGGTCAGGCCTGAAGCGTCCCGGCGGATGCTGCCGGCACCGGCGCGCCTGCTGCACGTTCTGCGCGACGCGGACCCGCTCACGGCTGCCACATACGAGGAAGACACGCAGGCCGCGCTGGCCGACCTGCTGGCCCGCGCGGGGTTCACGGACGACCAGGCGCAGGAGCTGCAGTGGCACCGCATCCGCTGGCCGCTGATGGATCAGGAAGAAGCTGACTGGCGCGAGCTGAACAGCCTGCTGGATGAACTGGAACAGCGACAGCTGTACTGCAACCGCGAGCAGCTGACGGATATTGTGTTTTCGCCGGTCCGCAAACCCGGCGAACGCTGGGCGGAACGGCTGCAGTGGCTTCTGATGACGGACGGATTCGGGTTCCGGAGTCCGCTATCCTGTGAAGCGGGCACCCGGGCGCTGACGATCCTGGCCGGTTACACGGGGCAGAAGGTGGCGGAACATCTGGCCACGGTGACTGTCTGGAACGACGACAGCGCGGGGACGCCGTCATGAGCACAGGCAACGTCCATTTGATTGTGACCTGCACGCGCCGCAAAACCGTGCCTGCAGGTGATGCGGTTTTTCCCGATGAACGTGACGTGGAGAGAGCTTACGGGCTCTGGATGGAAAGACTGGCCCAGGCCCGTCGAGGATCGCCCCCCATGACCGCCGGCGAGCTGTATACGGGCCAGCACTGGAGCAGGGCAGCTGCAGCTGCGGTGCGAAACGGTGCCGAAATGTGGGTGATTTCAGCTGGCCTGGGGCTACTACATGCCTCTGATCCCGTGGTCCCGTATGAGGCGACATTTTCCTCGATGCCGTTCTGCCATCGCACTCACTGGGAACGACTGACAACGCGTCCACTTTCGGAACGACGGTGTACCTCCCTGAAAACGCTGATGCAGGCAAGGCCTGACGATCGGTTTGTGGTGGCGGCCTCCCCGGTATACCTGCGTGCCGTTGAATCAGACCTACTCGCGGGAAGGGGGGCTCTCACTACACCTGAACAGCTGCAGGTTGTCACCTCAAAAGGCTACCAGGGCAGCCTGAAGGACAGTGTCCGGTATACGAGCGCAGGGATGATGAAGGGACTGAATACCAACATGACAGGGCTGAATGTCAGTTATGCCCTGCAACTCATTTCCCGGTAGGCAGTTTAATAAACTTACTGCGATTTTCTCAGCTTCTTAATCTTTTCCCTGGCGCGTTCCCTGTGTTCATCGCTGATTAGGCCCACCGGCTCACCGTTAAGGTTGAAACGGTGAGTTCCTTCCACAACTGACATGACATAGCGTGCACTCTGGGTGTATCTGACCAGATACTGCTTGATCTGAACGTCAGTGATAGGCAAATTCCGCTCTCTGGCGTCATTCACCATTGCTTCACCTATCTTGAGGGCCAGCGGCTTGTACTCAGAAAACAACAGCGGCCAGAACTGACTGAGCCTTTCCTGGGTCCTCGAATTTTTCTTGTAATTCCGTCTTGCGCTCCCGCGCAATTTTGCTGGAATATCCTCCCGCATCCCTGGGGGGCAATGAAGTTTTTGAACGTCCACTTTCCCTACCTCAACAGGTTCGGCCGGAGCTTTAACCTTAAGCTCTTTCGGCTCAACAATAATGCGCCGACGTTTTTTGATGATGATGGTGGTATCGGCCATGGCTTTACCTCTGCTGGGATCTTCTGCACGAGTAAAGTACAGAATGATTAAGTACCGGTTAAAAGACAACAACTCATCAAATTATAGTCTATTTTCAAAGGGTTAACTATGGTTTGGACTGAAAAATGAGCAAAATTATGCTCAATAATTCTTAGCAATATCAGCTACTTAATTGACAGTTCGAAGGTTTACAATAATAGGAATATTCTTTTGCGTGGAGCCGGAAACGGCGGCAAAAATCCTGTGTATCAGCCAACATAAGAACCGGAAAATGACGCTCCTGAATCAAGAAACTCGGTACTATCTGGAAGTGGCCACGTTGCTCAAAGAAGACATAGATGACTACAACTTCTACTGTCGCAGCAATAATGTGCCCTGCATTACCATCTGGCGTTCTGTCAGTTACAAAAGATTTGATGTGGTATGTTCCTGGGAGCATCTCGAACATAAAAATCATGAAGTCGTTTGCCATCCACTGTTCGGGCCTTGCGTAACCGCTTATGCCGAGAAACAGCTGAAAAAACTGATTACCTCACATGACTGGCGCGGACCGACTCCGCCAACTCTGGAACTGTCCAGATCCCGGCAGCTGGTTACATTCAGGCTAATCCAGAATATAGAGTGCGCACGTAAGCTGGCGATCGACAGCTACCTGTTTATCACCTGTCTCATGGAAGATGTTCGTAACCTTGAATCCGGAGACAGGGTTCTCTGATGCGCGTCAGCGCATGGAAGGCGCCTGAAAGAGCCACATGGAAAGTGACGGCCAAAGGCGCCGGTAACCGGCGTAGCCGGCTGCTGCGTTAATAGATTCCGCCTATCCATACCTTCACCCTGCAAAGCCATACCCGCTTACAGCAAAGCAGGAGCCTCTGTAAGCGGTCGGAGTGAGCACGTCGAGGGTTTACCCGCTGACGGGCTGTATCTCCGCGTTAGCGCCGTCAGGCGCTTACGAGCGCACTACTTTTTTACCTCTCGCGATATAACCTCCAGCAGCGTAGATGACTAGTTACAACATCCATCATTAAAAGCGACGTTGTTCCGGGCCTTCGGCCCGGGGCGGCCTCGCTTTTCAGTGGTGGGTCCCGGCTCAGAAATTACAGATTTGCACCTGCGCAATTCAAAAAGACAAATAGTATGTTGTAACTGGGCCGTCTGGGGCCCGCCGCTTTGCGGTGGGAGGTAGCTTGAAATCTGAGCGGCGCGACCGGAGGTCGCTGCAAGTGAAGTCATTCTTGAGTCTGTCCACAGGGCAGACGACGAACAGGTTATTTTTTTATATGAAGTATTTATATGTCTTTAACAGAGAGTACAGAGCAGGGGTTTAAAAGGATCTACGCACTTTAAAACAGGAACGTTTAGCGCTTTAGAACCATATCGAGTTTAACTTAATGGAATGGTCCCTTGCAGTTATGTGGGGATAATTCATTTTTGCGTGCTGTGGCATCATCCTGGGTGCAAAATTTGTCGGTTTTGATGATACGGAATGGCCGGGTTTCGGTCCCTTGCATATCGGAATGCACATTAAATGTACGATGGTTTTTGACTGACGTGAGTAACCCTCCGGCGGCAGCCGGATAGCATATAGTTAAGGCTCAAGTGGTGGTGGCCAGGCGGGTGTGATTATTACCGCGGGACATTAGCATTCGCTCTTTGACACGCCGCGATACTTCTCTGCGAACTGCATCATGATTACCGGTGAACCGTCCCTCAGCGATTTCACGCGTCAGCTGTTGCTTCACGATCGATTCAATATCACGGCGGGTGCGGGTAACGTCCTTGCGAGCACGCGCACGTTTCAGGCCGTGCAGCTTACGTTCCGACTGGTAGCTACGGAAACGTTCGCGAACATAACGCCATGCTCTGGCGATTAACTCATCCATTTCCAGCCGTGGCTTATTCTGCTTTTCACGCTGCTTATTTTCCCATTCAACGCGACTGCGCCGCGCAGCTGCAACAGCAACATCTGAAACATCAAGAGCAGAGAACAGCGCCGGCGTGAACGTTATGTCCGTAGGAATATTGCAACCGATCTGCGGATCATATTCAGTCTGATACGTGATGAGCCCCAGTTCCGCCATAAAGCGCAGCGCCCGGGTAGCCCGGGTAATGGATAGGTTACCCTTTTTAGATTCGGTGGCCAGACCGCACTCTATGGCAAGGTTTGTAATTGAACGCTGAACACGGTTGGCCAGCGGATCGTAGTGAAAACATAATCCCTGGAGTAACGCATCTATGGCGCGCCGGCGAAGCACTGGCGGCATCCTGCGACGAAGCCCTAAGGAGCGCATAAATGCGACGTGCATAGAAAAATCAAAACGGGACGTAAAGTCAGCAGATTTTTCCATCAGCTTACGGCAGAACGGCAAAGTTTTCTTGCCTTCACGTGGCGTAAATTCAGGATTCGGGTTCCGGACCTGCAGATATTGCGAGACCAGAGTTGGAGAGTTAGCCACCGCACCCTGCACTTATGACTGGCGCGGTTAAAATGAGTTGAAATGGGCAACACATAAGATATAATTCTTCCTAGGTTATACCTATCGATACCCTCTTGTTCTACGACGGCCGGTCAAAGCGACAGTAGAACAGAGGGTTTTCACTTTCTGAGGCTTCGTTCACCTCTTCTGCCGCTGATATTACCCCATCTTTTCTAAGTTGCAAATCCTAAGATCTTCTAAGATCTCGTTTTCTTGTCAACGCGATGTGATCTCCTTCACACCAATTTTTAGCACAACGCATACCGCCCCCCCTCATACTGTCAATGCGTATTAATCCTAATAACCCCCTCAAAAGCTCAAAAAACGCTCACTTAATCAACTTTTTTGTAAACGCCACCTGATCAAATAACAAACACCTCCACGATCTTTTATTCTGCTCATTGGATCTAACGCAGGAGAAATGATCGAGGTGAGCAAAAACAACGATCATTTATTCTGATTGCTCTGCATGTTATCCACAGGGCAGTGTTATTACACTGTTTTGCAGGATGTTTACAGCGTTAAATATTGAGGTTATAAAGCAACACGATATGACTGAGCCATAAAGGCAACCAACCAGTCTGGCTTTACTGAACTTTGTTCCTTCGGGGAAGAGTGAGCACGCCTCTTCTAATCAAACTGCAGGCACAAATATCAGTAAGGTAATGTTCATTGTGAACGCCTTTCTTTCTTGGCCACTTATCCCACGGTCAAGAAATGGCGGAGCTTGCAAAATTATCCATACCTCTAATGCGAGACACTTATCATGGAAGCGTGGTATCTGCTTTGCTACCAACCGGGCAAGGGAAATTTGTACAAGGCGCAATTAAGCCTCGACAGAAAAAATATCAATTTCTTTTGTCCTATGTTACGTACCTATAGAGAACGTAAAGACTGTAACAGTTTTAGAATGAGTGTTGAGCCGTTGTTTAATGGCTACATATTTGTTGCGTTCGACCCTGAGATAATTCATCCGGCTAAAATCGAAACGGAATGTCCCGGTGTTAGTAAATTTGTACGCTACGGAAATGAAATAAAAAGTTTACCGCCTCATGTTATTGAAAGCCTGATGGACCTTCCTTTTTGTACAGATGAACTCGACAGATACCGCCTGACGTCTACATCGACAAAAACCCGTCCAAAAAGACCACCAAAAAAAACCAGACGACGCATGAACAATCCTCAAAAGGTCCAAAGCAGCCTCTTCAGTAAAATCAGAGAGATTGTTGAAATCGACGAGGAGCCGTTACGTACGGCGATGTTCGTGGCATTTGCTGAAAGCCTGGCTGAGCAAAGGAGGACCGTTAATGGATATAATTGATCATCTTCAGGATGAAGAAGAATTTTTATTAAATTTAAAAATTGAATCTCGTCGCGCTAAACCGATTATACCATCTGCCACTCATTGCCAGCGCTGTGATGCTGAAATACCAGAGACCCGACGGGAACTGGTTCCGGGAACTCAACTCTGCGTATATTGCCAGGCAGCAAATGAAAAACTACAAAAACACTTTCACTAATGCCCTTTAGTACCCTTGCTACACTTGGCCAGCTTATGCTGGCCTCTTTTATTTCAACGCCCCCCTTTTATTTCTAAACAGACCTTCTTATGAAGGCTCATCTTTAGGCCCATCATGAAAAATAAATACCTAATGCACCGCGTTACTCCAGAACGCAAAGATGAATTAAATGGCGTAGCTGTCGATCTTGGATATACGCAACGGCAGCCTATTTCCGTCAGTGATGTTCTTAATGCGCTTATTGATATGTGCGTAACAGGTGCTGTAAACCGGGAAGATCTTACCAAACAGATCCTGGCCAACTTTGAGAAACCCAAATCAGCTCCAGGCCGGCGCGTCACAGGACAAAAATTATGAATAAGCACATTACCTGTTTAATTCCACTTTGCCTGACTGCGTGCCAGACCACTCACGTCAGTAGCCAGCCTGATGCCTTGAGTCTTGTCGATCAGCTGCTGGGTGCTCAGCTGGTAAAAATCCAAATCGAACAAAAAAGCCTCGCGCTTGCAAGTGGCCTAAATTTCCAGCCATTAAAAACGAGTCAGCCAGTTGCGGTACAGAAAGCACAGCTTACGCCTTCAGTTAAAAGCCTACCGGCGCCAAATAGCCTGCTTCCTAAACCAGTTATTGCTAACTCTCAACCGGCCAAAATCCCCAATATCAGTTTCACCGGGGAGGCCGGCAGCCTTCCGGCCCTGGTGTTAAAGGCAGGGAACAAACAATCTCTGGATAATGCCCTTGGAGTAATCATCCCCTCAGGCTGGACAACGGTGAAGTCTGCTCGTTTAAAATCGGGCTTCAAAACTCTGGTTAGCTGGAGTGCGGGCGATCAATGGACACATACGTTAAGCAAACTCGCGCACGAAAATAAACTCCAGGTGACCATTCAATGGGCCTCTCGTCAGGTTCTGGTAGATTTGGCCGATACTCAGCAAGAAACAAAACCTGTGGTGTCTAATCCGTGGGCACAACCTAAATTACTGTCCACGCCGGCTATACCGGCCAAACCTGTCGATCCGGATAAATCCAGAGCTTCTTTGTTAACCACACAAAAGACCAGTACCCAAAAGGCATCTTTACCACCACCTCAGCCGGCCAGGAAAATCTGGCGCGCAGAGACAGGAACAACCCTTAAAGACGCCATTTTCACCTGGGCTGCAGAAACAACCTGTGAGGCTAATCCTGGGAGAAAATGGACCGTAGCATGGGTAACAACCACGAACTATCGTATCGATGCGCCACTGCAGTTCAGCGGTACATGGCGGGACGCGCTTAATCAGGTATTCACGCTTTATCTGAAAGCCTCAGTACCTCTTTATGCCGGTACTAATACTGCCCAGTGCGTGCTTAAGGTTGATGATAAGCCTGTGGTGGATGATAAAACAGTGCGTTAAGGAGGCCGTATGGGCTACCTAATATTGGCGATATTCACATCCTTATTACTGCTTGCATCTGGCTCCCTACAGCGTGATAACGCGACTTCAGAGGCAGCCTATACTCAGGGCACTATTAACCAGCAGGCAACAGATACCATGCGGTATCTGAACTCACTTGTTGACTACCTTTACCAACACCCAATTAGCGATGGTTCGGTTCCGGATGCGCAGCTGGGATTCACGCCCCCTGGCGTAAAAAATATCATTCAGAGCGGCCGTTTATGGGTCTATCAGCCAAACCAGCACGGACTACTTCGCGCGCTGGCCACAGCCTCGTCTCAGTCGGCTTTCATCGGAACAGTGAAATCCCGCCGGCTGGTTGACCTAAGCGGTCTCGATATGCAGGTCTCCGTACCATCACAAATTCCAGACGGCTATATCGTTTACCTCAACTAAAGTCCTTTTCCTCCAGGTTCTCCTGGCTTCCGACACGACGAGAAATCCTCATGAAACAACACTCCATGACCCGGGTGGCAATTGCTATTGCCGCCCTCGGGCTGCTGGCTGGTTGCTCTAACCTTCAGCGAATCGACGAAACGCAAAATACAGCTGCAGCCGATTTTGATACGGCCAGCCGCAAGATGTCCGTCCCGCCCGGCACACAGCCAGTAAGCGAGATCTCAACTCAATGGATAAATCCGGTCCCACTAAATTCAAAAAGTGGTCAGGAGTTACTCCCTGGATGCTCTGTCACTCTCATGCGTCCGGGAGAGATCAGCCTCGCCGATGTAAGCGCGTTTATCACCCGTACTTGCCGGGTTCCGGTAGTCATTACGCCAGATGCTCGCTCGGCTGCAATGTCCGGAGGAGCGACGGAAAAGATATCAGGCCCAATACCGGCGCCAGTGCCTGCACCTGATGCAACGGGAATGATTCCGCTTAATCAGATGGGTGCAACTACATTGCCCAAGGCAGTAACCGGCACGGATGTTCTGAAAGGCGTTCACTGGCAGGGCGCACTTTCCGGACTGCTGGATCACGTTACGACTCGTTTGGGGCTTTCCTGGCGCTATGAGCAGGGCAGAATCGCTATTTTCTACCTGGACACCCGCTCGTTTCCCATAACGTTCCAGGATTCACAGAACTCGTTCTCATCCAAATCAGTGTACGGCACAACGTCATCGTCCGGGGAGGGCTCTTCTGGGGAGGGAAATACTTCTCAGACAACCACGACTGATATGAACACAAACCGCTATAAGGAGCTTGAAGCAACAGTTAAGTCGATGCTGACGCCAGAAACGGGAAGAATGTCGATAGCTGGCGGGATGCTAACCGTAACTGACACTCCGCGGGTTCTCACTGCAGTACAGCGTTATATTGAAGGACGTAATACTGAGCTCACCCGCCAGGTTGTGCTGAGCGTGAAAGTGTGGTCGGTAACCAAGAAAAGGCAGGATCAGCTGGGTATCGACTGGGATGCCGTTTTCCGCTCTGGAAGCGTTGGCCTGTCACTGGGTAATGCGATGTCCGGAGTGGCCAACACGGCGATGACCGGCGGGTTATCCATTCTTGATGGAAAATTTGCTAACTCAAACGCCTTTATTCATGCCCTTTCTCAGCAGGCCAACGTTTCAGTTGTCACACAAAATACCAGCGCGACAACGAACCTCAACCCTGTCCGTGTACAGGTCATTACACAACAGGATTACATCAGTCGCGTCAGTACCGAAAATACCGCGAACGTTGGCTCAAGCACGTCTGTAGAGAAAGCAACCATCTCCACCGGCTTTAACATGACCATGCTGCCGTACATCATGCCGGCATCAGATCGTATGGAACTCCAGTATTCCATATCCATGAGCGACGACCCGGAAATGCAGCCAGAAAAAGTCGGGGACGTAACATTGAAGCTGCCAAAGACGAAAATGCACAACTTCGCTCAGAACGTCATCCTGAAATCCGGTCAGGCATTACTACTCAGTGGTTATCTGCAGGCTAACAACACTGCAAATAAGCAGGGGGTAGGTTCTCCAGGCTTCTTTGGACTTGGCGGTGGTTATAACGCTGAGAAAGGAGACACGATACTCGTGATCGTCATTACGCCGACTCTGCTGGGGTAAACAATGCAGCACAACACTATTATCCATTCTGGCCGTAACATTTGGGTCGCTGGTTTGCTCTGGAAAGTGGCTGAGGCAAATCGAAAACTGGATCACCGGCGCCTCGCGCGAAAAGAAGATGCAGATCATTTCATTTCGTTTGTTCAGCCCTCTGGTGTCCTTATTGGAACGGCCAACCTCAGCCTCACGGGACTAACGCCACGTCAGTCTGGCAACACATATGCCCTGGCACCAACCTTACTCCCGTTATTAGGCGAAAATGCGTGGGCGGTCTTTGAGCTCGAAGACGGCGGCTATTATTTTGTGGCCACGACTGGCGGTTCTCTATCCCTCCTGTCTGATATTACCGGCGGCCTCGAAGAAATCAGAAAGGCGGTTGAACGTTATCTTAGCTATACCGGCGCTGAAGCAACCACAGTTGCATTTTGCCCAGTAGGGTTTATGCCTGGCCTGAGCGCCCAGAAAGGAGATATCAGTCAGTTACTGGCTTCCCTCACTCGTGAGCGTGCCTTTCGCCTCAAACCGATATCCACACGGCGTCCAGTAGCTATTTGGTCACTCACTCTTTTACTGGCCATCGCAGGATGGTACGGATATACAGTCTGGCAGCATAACCAGGAGCTGAAAGACCTGGAGTTAAAGCGACTTGCTATAGAGAACGCCCAGCGGCTTGTTAAGAAAGATCCTCCAAAGCCCTGGGAAAACGTACCTGACGCAAAGGCTTTTATACAGACCTGCAGTGAAGGATGGAACGTTCAGTTGAGCATGGCGGGATGGCCATTTAAGGCTGCGATGTGCGGCAAGGATGAAAATGGCTTATTCGTCAGATTAGCCTGGCGAAAACCAGAAGGTGGCACGCTGGCGCCATTTCGTCAGCGTCTGGCGTACTTTTATCCCGATCTAAAACCATTTTTTAATATTCCCGGTGAGGCCGATACCGGTGGGGTAAAAAAACCGCTAATTGCTTCTATTCGAAGCTCTGCTCAGGAACATATTGGAGACGGTGATGAAATCACGCAGCGCTTAACAAATTACGCTCAACAAATACAGGCAAAACTTGTATTAAGGGAAGACAATAAAGGTAATGTAATTGTTGATGGTAACCTTGTCGATTTACCCTGGCGTACTTATTCATTCCAGCTCGATACCGACATCCCCCCTGAAAATCTATTTGGACCTGACTTAGATAAATCAGGGATTCGTTTAAATGCAATTACAATGACTTTAAGCAACGCCAGGCTGCATTACATCCTGGAAGGAACACTCTATGCGACTCGCTAAATATATGCTTACCGCTCTGATGATTCAGAGCATTGGCTTTTGCGCAAGCGCAGCGGAAGGCGAAACCGGGAAAGTAGTCTCAACGCCTTCAGCTACGCCAGTTCAGAATCTGACTATTAGTGAACTTGAAAGAATACAGGCTGAGACAGTGCTTTATGAGGCTCGAGCAAATCGCGCGAAAGCAATACTCAACTGGCAAACAAACGGGAATGGGCTTGATGCACCAGTTCCCGTATTAAGCGCGGCAGCCTCAGCAGAGAAGGTTACAGAACAGGCACGGATTGAGCGGTCTGAAAGCGTTCCCCGAATATTAGAAATTGCCGGCAGTGGTGGCCAGCTGACCTGCAGAATGCTCATGCCAGATGGTACTGTAGTGGAGGCAAGGAACGGTCAACGGCTTCCCGGGTCTGTTTATACAGTAGCAAAAATAAGTTCCCAGGGTGTTCAACTGAAAACTGATGCAGGAAAAATAATTTCTCCATCTTTTACGGAGTAAAGCCATGACAGAGGTAGCTCTTCCGTTCGTTCAGAGCGAGGATATTCATATTCCAAATCAGATTGCGACTCGTATCCATTTAAAGGAAGGTGAATCGCCTTCTTTATATATTTCGGAGAACGATCGTAACGATGTTCAAATCCAGGCTTTCGTAAGGAAAATTACAGATAAAAACAAAGAGACCGTTTTAAGGTTTCTACCGCTCAATGAAATTCATGCACTGAACAAAGGTGACAAACTTCAAAGCGACCTACAATTGACCGGCTCGCAAAAAAAGGTCGTAGAATTGTTTAGGCTCGCAGTAAATAGAAAGGCATCTGATATTCACATTGCTATCGGTGAAGAGGGGCTTGCGTTTATTAATTTGCGTATACATGGCAGTCTTATTCGCGTGGATACGATCCCTAAACAAGAGGGATTAACTCTCGCATCGACAATAATTCTGTCTATGTGTGATGTGACGGAATCTCAGTTCAATAGCAACCGTCCTCAGGACGGGCGCATTGAAGCAAAATATCTCGAAGGCCTGAATTTATTTGGCGCACGCTATTCACATACTCCGACGGTTCACGGGATTCATGCCGTAATGCGCCTGATTCCTGACGACAGCGAAAATCCACCAACGTTAAGCAAGCTGGGTTTTCTGCCCGAACAGCAGAAACTACTCAAGAAAATGTTAGCCACTCCAGAAGGGATGGTCATAATGAGCGGGCCTACAGGGTCCGGGAAAAGTGCAACACTTCGCACACTGGCCAACATGTACCTGAGTTTCCATGACTACGCTCAGAATCTGGTAACGTATGAAGATCCCCCGGAGGGACGGATAAAAGGTGCCGTGCAGTGCCCTATTATTGCCAACAAAAATAACCCGGAAGACGTTCTGCGCGCATGGCGCCTTTATCTTGCAAACACCCTCCGTATTGATCCCGATGCAATTCTGGTCGGTGAAATGAGGGACGCTTTCTCAGCACAGTCCTGTGTAACAAACGCCATGACCGGCCATCTGGTTATGACAACATTACATGCCAACAATCCCTTCAACATCCTTGAACGACTGCTGACGCTTGAAATCAGGCCTGAATTACTAACTGATCCTCAGCTGTTTATTGGGCTGGTCAGTCAGAGGCTGGTTCAGGTGCTCTGTGAGCATTGCTGTTTGAGCTGGGAAGATGTGGTTAAGGATTTGAGCGAAAGCCAGCAACAGCTGATATCTGAAACCTGTGATATCGGCACTACGCGCTTCAGGAATCAAGCCGGATGCAAATGTTGTGAAGAAGGTATTGTAGCTCGCCGTGTGGTGGCCGAAGTGATACATCCTGATGCGCAGTTTATGCTTTGTTTCCGTGAACGCGGAAAACTGGCCGCGCGCGAATACTGGATAAAAAAAATGGGGGGCATAACCCGGAATGCGCACGTCCTGCAACTCGTTAATCAGGGGCTGGTAGACCCCAGGGCGGCGCAGCGTATTTGCCCTCTTGATGAAGATCGGCGGCTTCTGACAGAGGGAGCACAAGATGAAGTCTAAAATCGTCTCCTTAATGAGCGGACTTTCAGCCCTGTCTTCAAGCACGTTGATAAGTAATGCCAATGAGTTGCGTAAAACCTGTAACCGCTGGATTTACCGAAAAACGTTCTCAACCGGTGATCGACTCAAGCTTTATGAGGAGCTTGCCTTTCTGCTTGGCAATAATCAGCGGCTGAATGTGGCTCTGGAAAATATGCTATCCACTGCATTAAGCGGCGGGCCTGCGGCAGCGCGTGCTTCGGTCTGGCTCGAAGATATTCTTTCAAGCCTTAACAATGGCCTCGCTCTTGATCAGGCTCTGGCGGAATGGGTTCCCCGGGGCGAATGCGCAATAATCAGTTCGGGTCTGCAGGACGGTAACCTTCCCCTGGCGCTGGAGCGAGCCTCGACGGTGGTTCGCGGGATCGCTGAAATGAAGTCGAGTGTCTTCAATGTCCTGGCGTACCCATTTGTTCAGCTGGCGGTGGTGACTGGCCTGCTGAAGATGATCCACGATTACTTTTTGCCCCCACTGTCCCGTATGTTTCCCCGGGAAGACTGGAGCGGTGCAATGTGGTGGCTCGGGATTAGTGCTGATGTAGTGGCCAAACAGGGTATCTGGCTGGGACTGTTTTTCCTGTTATTTTGTGGCTGGACGGTCTGGTCTCTGCCAAACGTAGGGGGACGCCCGCGGCGCATTTTGGATCACCTGATCCCCTGGTCATTGTACCGGGACTTTCAGGGCGTCGTTTTTTTACTGAATGTGGCCGCGCTACTCGGCGCCAATATCAAAACTCTCGATGCCTTAAATAAACTTGCAACCCACGCTTCTCCATACATGCTGGAGAGGCTTAACGCCATACGACGGCGGGTAAACGCCGGCGACCACCTGGGGCTGGCCATGCGCAACGCCGGGTACAATTTTCCATCACTTGAAACAATTAACAAACTGGTGCTTCTGACAGCAGGGCAGAACAGCGATAACAGTCAAATACTGATTGAGCGATATGCCATGTATATGTTGAAGAACACCATAGTCTCCATGAAGCGGAGAGTTGTCCGCTTATCTCTCGCCTGTTTTTGTCTGATCGGTGCATATATGGGCATGTTGCTATTCGTTATCCAGCAACTGAATGACCTGGCAGATCAGATAGGCAGATAATTTCATTTCCATTTTTTTCAAACCCTCGGGAGCCCCAGTCTGGAGCGCCCGGTTCATCGCTGGTCGCTAGACCTGTCTCTTCAACAAGGAAATATCAATGAGTAAACAATGCACTTTACCTGCCACACGGGTTCATCGTGGCGTACTGAGTATCGAGATGGTCATTATTCTGGCCGTACTCGCAATCGCGGCCGTGACCATCTTTCTTAATGCCAGCAGTCTTTTCAGTAAAAATGAAACGTCTACGGAAATGGCCAACGCGCAGCAAATTACCGTTAATACACGAACGTTGCTTAAAACCGGGGGCATTTATAGCTTCAACGGTGCCGCGGATATGACCGGCTTGTTAATCAAGTATGACGGCGTACCAAAATCAATGTCGGTAGTAGGTGATGCCTCAAGCGGTACAGCAACTCTAATCAACGTCTGGGGCGGTGCAGTCACCGTCGAGCCAACTGCCTCCAGCGGTGGTAAAACTGGGTTCACTCTGACGTACGATAAAGTGCCTTTGGCAGCCTGCACCGTCATGGCTTCACAAATGTCTTCTTCATATGGTGAAACTACCGTTAACGGAAGTAAGACGGTAGGAACCGTCAGCTCTGCTACTGCAGGAAGCCAGTGCACGAAAGATAACGGTTCTGCAGGCACCAACACCCTGAAATTTACCAGCATGACCTAATCAACCTAACCCGGGCAGGTCACACCTGCCCGTTCAAGGAGGCATCCGATGAAAGTTATTACTGGACTGCTGGCCCTGTTGGTTGCTGGCTCCTTTTCGATTTCTGCTGCAGCTTTTTGCTTTAAGGAGGCTGGAGCCAGATACCAAATTGACCCACGGTTATTGATGGCCATAGCGCAGCAGGAAAGTGGGATGAACCCTACAGCTGTTAATGCCAACAAAAATAAGTCAGGAAAAGCGGTGAGCTACGATTATGGCGTTATGCAGGTCAATTCAAACCACATCCCCAAATTAATGGGCATGGGGATTATAAAATCAAAGGATGACCTCCTGAATAATCCCTGCCTGAATGTTCAGATCGGAGCCTGGATACTGGCGACACATCTGCAGAAATGCGGTGTGAACTGGTCCTGTCTCGGCTCTTACAACGCGGGTTTTTCTGAGAATAACGTGCAGGAAACGAAACGGCTAAATTACGCCAGAAAGATTTACCGGCGCTATAACATCCAGCTGGCGGGGCATCCCTGAATGAGCCTGACAGCACTGTATCTTTTTGCTCTGCCGATGATTTATCCCGCGGGCAAAAAATTACTGCACATATCCGAATCGTACATAGAGCGTATGGATAGTGAAAGTGATCTGGAAAATCAATTGCACCATGAGCTGCTTAAGGTCTGGCTCATTCTATGTATCGTGCTGATAGCGGTTGGTTTGGCCGGTTTTATGGAGCCGGAACAAATCATCAGAGGACTTCTTGTTGGAGCCTGGTGCCTCGTGCTTGCCGCCCTGGATCTAGCGCGCTTCTGGCTTCCATTTCGCTTTACCGCATCGCTGGCCATAACTGGCGTTATGTTTTCGATTTGGGTACTGCCAGAGCGTCACCCCGCCCAATTGCTGGCAGAAATCAGTTTCATTTTTATTCCCCTGGAGTTGGTTCGCTTGTCGGCGAATTACTTCCAAAAAGATGAGGTATTTGGCAAGGGGGATGTTTGGTTAATCACAGCGCTCGTTTGCTGGTACCCGGCATTCGATGTACTTGCCGTCACGCTAATCGCGTTATTAGCAGCAATTTGTACTGGCGCCATGACCAAGCAACGTTACCTGCCATTTGGCCCGTTTCTCTGCCTGTTCGCCGTTATCCCGGCGTTCACCACACTGGACATAATCATATGAAGAAGAAAATTCACCGTGGCATGGTGAGCATTGAGATTGCTATTGCGCTGGTTATCGTCATGATTGCCGGAATATACGGAATGAGCAGGTACAGCCAGTATTTAACAGAGCTCGAATGGTCTGTTGAAGCGCGCCATATGGATGCTGTAACCGCTGCCGCAAAAAGCTACATCCGTGACAACCGAGAAACTCTACAAAATCAGGTTGGCGCGGGTGGAAGCGTAAAACTTACCGGCGCGCAGCTGCAGCAGGCAGGTTATTTACCGCAGGGTTTTACGCTGACGAACACCAGTGCTCAAACTTTTCATGTCGCGATTGTTCGCAATCCTTCTGACAATACAAAACTGGTTGGTTTTGTCCTCACACAGGGAGGTCAGCCAATTTCTTATAAGGGGCTGCGATATATCGCCCAGTCAGTTAAAGATGCAGGTGGGTATATCCAGACTGCAAATCAGGTAGAAGGTGCCTATGGCTCCTGGAAAATGAATTTATCAAGTTACGGCTTATCCGGTGAATCAGGGCGCCTGGCAGTGTGGCTGTCATCGGATGTTCTCGGCGCAGACGACCAGGAAAGCGATCGTCTTTACCGTTATGCATTAGCCAGCCGGCCCGAACTGAATCGCATGCACACCGCGATAGATATGAACAGCAATAATCTGAACAACGTGGGCACGATTAATGCAAAAACAGGGGCGTTCACTGAAAACATCACGGCCAAAAATGGCGATTTCAGTGAAGGGGTAACAGCCCAAAATGGTACGTTTTCAGCAAACATTAAAGCCCAGAACGGAACCATTACTGAAACGCTTAACGCGAAGAATGGCATGTTCTCGCAGGGGGTAACAGCAGGATCAGATATTCGTTCTAATGACGGCTGGGTGATTACGCAGAACTCCAAAGGCTGGATGAATGCAACCCATGGCGGGGGATGGTATATGTCCGATAACGACTGGATGCGCAGCCTTAACAACAAGAGCGTGTACACCGGAGGGGAGATTCGTGGCGGTTCACTGACATCGGAAGGCAGACTGACGATCGGTGAGTATTCCTTACACCAGAAAGTGGAAGTTGCCGGCACGGCCTGTCCGCAAAACGGGCTTCAGGCCCGTGACTCATTAGGCGGCGCGCTTTTCTGTAAATCAGGTATTTGGGGTAGCCTGGGTGCTGATGAGAAAGTGACGACCTACAGCTCAACGTTTCCACAGAACAAGATCGACATGGGGCAACATGCTATGTGCGCGCTCAGCTACGTTCGGGTCATTAAAATTGGATACGACGACGATACGTCAAGCTGCGAGATTTCAAAGTCGGGTAGTAACTGGATACTGACCAGTACTCCAGCTCATTACTCCAACTATCGTTGCGACGCAGTTTGCCTCAATTAGAAATGACCGTTCGTCTGGTTAGCCGGCTTCTTCATACATCAGTCCAAACTCAGCCCCTTTAAATTCAACCCGGCCGGTTTGTTCGGCTCTATTCATCTTTTCTCGAGAATGACCTATGAAACGACACGTACTCGCGGCGCTGCTGCCTCTGTTGCTTGCTGGTTGTCAAACAGCCTCTGAGGTTGATTGCAAACCAGCCATCCCAAACAGTAATCTACAAGCCAATGCCAACGCCAGTCAGGCAGGTATGACGACATTATTGAAGTCTGGCGCCATTAATCAGAAAGCCTTCCAGTTAGGAAATGGAATAACAGCCAATAGTCAACGAATCAGCATTGAATGGGATGGTGATGCAGTTGAGTTGTTAAATACCCTCGCCAGACAACGTGGTTATCGATTTGTCTATACGGGCACCCGACTGCCGCTTCCTGTCAATGTTCATGTGAATAATATGACGTTTGAGCAGGTTCTCGATCTCGTTCGTGTCCAGACTGGCTGGCGAGCAAAATTAGTTCAGGAAGGCGTTGAGTTACGGCTTTACTTTAGTCTCCCGGATAAAGGGGGCCGTCTCGCATGAAACAATTCGCACTGGCAGGCCTCATGCTGTTCTGTGCTTTGTCGGCTTATGCAGATGAGATGGATGCTCCTCCCGGAGATATTTCCTCTTATTTGAATCCTGAGATAAACGATTTCAATGGCCTCAGCGAAACCGTGTGGCAGATGCTGAATGATGCCGGCCGAACGATCGGATTCCAGGGCGGAAAGGCGCAACGTTCATATGAGCTCAGGCAGGCTCTTATCACGAGGGACGATATCCTGAGTAAAACTTATGACTTTCGTCCTCTGATAAGTCGCCAGGGATACTTACCACCGGTCATCGCAACATCAACCGACCTTGCCCATATCACTGCAGATCAAATCCGTACGGCCTACAGAACCTACAACATCATTGTCCCGGCGCGGTTCGTTAGCAACCCTCCCGGCTGGCGTTCATACCTTTTACTGGGACTTTCAGGTAAACGCATTGATGCCCCGGATGCTGCTGTCCGGCCAAAAAACAGCAAAGAGAAAGCCGTGTGGGAGGAGGCGATTCGCAAGGGGTGGGAAGAAGGACGCCAAAGTGCAGATCGCGCGCTGGAAGCAAACTTTAACCGTCTTACCCGCGATTATACCGGCATGCTCCGTTACTCCACGCTTCTTCAGCAGGGCATTATCCAGGCACCTGACATCAAAGAAACCCAGCAAAGTGTAACCGGCACCAGGGATGAGTTGATGATCGGTGACAAAGTGAAACGCATTCAGGACCCGGCTGGTTTTGTTGTTGATAAGAACCGCTGGAAGCCCTCAGTACGTAAGGAACCACAATGACATTCCCTTCATTCGACTTCCATGCGCATGGCGGCATCACGGGAGATGGTCTGCGATCATTTCTCGTCCATTGCGCCAAAAACAACGTGTCCGATATTTTTCTGCAAGGTGGAGGACCGTTGGTTGTGGATTTGCATGGTCGCAAAATTCGCGCCAGCGAGTTTCGTATTGAACCACCTCAGCTAACCCGGTTAATGGATGACGTCTTTTCGGAGCAGATCAAGGGCGACCTGAAGGCGGGAAAAGGGGTTGATAGAGCACTGCAGCTGACTGGCGATATGTATAAGCGCTACGGACTGGAACGCGGTGAAAGCCAGCGCTTTTGTTGTAATTTTGTCCAGGCAACGATCGGCGATTACGACACGGTACCGGCACTGACTCTAAGGACGATCCCAACGGTCATACCGGAGCTCGAAACGTTGGGGCTTGAAGATGATTTGCTACCTTGTCTGATGCCTCACAATGGACTTGCTTTGATCACCGGCGAAACCGGGTCCGGCAAATCAACCCTTATGGCGTCGATTTATCAATATATCGCTCATAACGATCCCGACCGTAAGATAGTCACAGCTGAAGACCCAATCGAGTTCCTGCTGAACTTCCCCAAAGCGATACTGATGCCTGAGCAGTCACAAATAGGCCGGGACGTAGCGTCATTCGCGGAACATCTTCGACTGACGTTACGCCGCGCGCCTGGCGTGATTGGCGTAGGTGAGATTCGTGATCTGGAGACACTGAGCGGCGCTATCGTGAATGGTCAGTCAGGGCACTTCTGTTTGTCCACTATGCACACAAACTCTCCTGGCGAAACCATTCCTCGCGCACTGATGCTGGTACCTGAGAATCAGCGTGAAGCGATGGCATGGAATTTACTCAGTAACCTGCGGTATGTCGTTACCCAACGCCTGCTCCGGACAACAGACGGCAAACGCCAGTCGATAAGGGAATATCTCGTTTTCGATGATGAAGTAAAAATCGAACTCGGTAAGTTGAAACATACTCAGTGGCGTACGTGGATCGACAACCACCTGAGTGAGCGCGGTGAACGAATGAGTGATAAAGCCTGGGCTCTTTTTGAGAGTGGGCGTATCAACGAAAAAGAGCTACTCACTGTCATTTCCCAACGTGAATTAGACAGGAGGGCAGCGATGTGAAAACGAGCCAATGGCGAGACGCAGGGCGACGGCTTGAAATTGCGGGTGTGCCGGTCGTTCTCTTCTCATTGTATGCCGCATGGTTTCAGTGGCCAGAAACAACAACGTTCTACATCGTCACCGGCATCATTCTTTTTTTCCGCATCCTCTCCTTCTTCGGTTTCACCATCACCATTTTGTGGCAACGCCTTCTCCGCCTGTTGCGGGGCCTTCGACTGACGGGTCGTCCGTGGTGGTACCGCAAGTTCTTTGAGTAACGAGGAACAAAACAATGCAAAAACGCACTTACCTGGCCATTACCAAGGAAGCGAAAAAGGAAGCCCTGCGCGCTGCAGGCCGGCTTCCTAACGGAGATTACGCTCTCGAATATGACAGGTCGCAAAAAGTATGGTTTGCGAAAGCCGAGGCAGATCTTGAAAAAGTTAAGGCCTGGCTACCTGAAAATATCGTTACAGGCCAATCCAATACTGTCACCGAAAATTTATCGCCGGCAGAAGAGTTCGCCCAGAAACTAGAGGATGCCGGTTTTATTCTTCCGGATAACGGTTTGCCGGAAATGGACGGAAAACGGCACAGGGTCGCAACAGAGGGAGATAAACCCGGGACCAAATCTGGTATCTACCAGGGTTATCTGGATGGCCGCCCTGCTGGCTGGTACCAGAATCATCGTTCCAGTGAGGGGAAGGTAAACTGGACCTCGACGGGTACATACCAGTATGACCCGGTAGAAGCCATTAAACAGCGGGCACTCGCTGCACAGAAGCGCTGGGACAGAGAGATTAAAGCGCATGATGATTTTGCTCGCATCGCTAAAACACTCTCAAGCCAGTGGTCGAAAATGCCGGATGCGCCAGATACCCATGCGTATCTTGCCCGTAAAGGGGTTACCGCCAGTGCAGGGGTAAAACTGGATAAGTACGATAACCTTGTCATTCCACTTCGTAACACTGATAACGAGCTGCGGTCGCTGCAGTACATCAAACCGGACGGCACAAAAAACCTGAAGAAGGGTGCTGAGAAGACAGGGAATTACTTTGTCGTTGGGGGGGAGCTGAATCCGCAAGTGCCTCTTCTTTACGCAGAAGGATATGCCACCGCGGCAAGCCTCCATCAGGCCACCGGTATGCCTGTAATAATGACGGTTGACGCCGGCAACATGGTGACAGTGTCACGCAAGCTTAGTGAATTGTATCCCGATTCTGCGCACATCATTTTGGGTGAAGATGACTTCACAAAAGATGATAACAAAGGCCTCAATAAAGCCCGCGAGGCCGCAGAAGCTATTGGTGGCACTTACATCATCCCGCAGTTCACCGAAAGCGAACGTGTCCTTGCTTTTGCCGGAGCAGGTTCATTCAGTGATTTTAATGACATTCACGCTTCCCGAGGTATCGATGCCGTTCGCGATCAACTTGCGCCTGTGCTCGACCCGTTGCTTCCTGACTGGCGTCAGGCCTTTAATGAGAATAACTCCATGCCAGACAATCAAATCTTACCGGAGCCACCAATAGAGCTTGACGCTGGCCCTGCACAAGAAGAGGTAGACCTTTCAGAATATGCAGACTTCATGAGCCAGGCGCCTGCCAGCCCTGTTCCTGAAGACAGCATTCCTGGTAACACCCACGCAGAACCTGTTACTGAACCAGGCCTGACCGCGGATACAGTTACGGTATCGCCGGCAGCAGAGACCTCGCCAGAATCAACAGCGCAGCTCTCTGAGCATAACGGCCATGTACCTGTTCCTGATGCTGAACAGCCCAAACCAGAAGTCAAACCGATTGATAAGCCGGTGCAACCTGAAGAAGTTGTTGAACCTCTTCAGCCTGTCGCTCCTGAGCCTGCACCAGAAGAGCCTGTACAGGTGCCCGCACCAGGTGTGGTTGAAGCTTCAGAAACAGAGTCAGTCGTCAAACCGAAAGAACCTGTATCAGACGAGCCTGTTAATTCTGATACCACTGAGCCTGAGATTATGGCGCCCGCCGGCGACAGTGAACCAGCGGCGGCTGTAAATGGGTTTAGCTTTACCTTTGGACGTCATGCGGGTGATATCAGCCCGGGCGATGCCCCTACACCTCTTATAAATCTTGATGAGCTGCTTCAGGGGCTGACAAGCCGTCAGGAAGGCAGAACCTGGATTTATTCGCTCGATGGACAGGATGCTTTCCGCGATTACGGCGACCGCATTGTAATGGCCACTCCCGAAGCCAGCGAGAATGACCGAATGATCCTCGCGGCGCTGCTTTCAGCCAAAGCGAATCAACGTGGTGCCGTTGAAATTACGGGCAGTGACGAATTTATTCAGCGAACTATGGGGCTGATCGCTGATCACAACATCGATGTCCATTTCAAAAATCCTCAGCAGCGAGAGCAATTTGAGGCGCTACTGAAAGCCCGGGCCGAGAATACCGTCCCGCAAAATGGTCTGAATATCGGTCCTGAATCAGGTCCTGAAACCTCAGCGCCTGTATCACCGGCACCTGGTCCTGGTGTGGCGGAACCAGCAGTATCGGATAGTAGTACCAAGCCGAAAGAAGCAACGGAGCAGGCAGTCACACCGGAATTAAGCGTCCTGGATAAAGAAACCTTGCGTACAGGCCTGACTGGAAAACTGCTTGATGCCGGAAAGGCACCGTATAAGTTTGATAAATCAAACTCCGAAAGCTTTTACGTGCAGATGCGTACCAAAAGCGGCAACAAAACGTACTGGGGCGTCGAGCTGGAGCAGGCGTTAAAGGACAGCGGTAATCAGCCTGGCGATATGGTCAAACTGCAATATCTCGGGAAGAAGGCTGTCACCGTCAATGTGCCGGTGAAAGATGCCGATGGCAATGTTACAGGTTTTGAACGACTTGATACGCATCGTAACCACTGGACGGTAACCCCTGCCCTCGACAACCAGCTCCTGGTAGCTGACAAGCATGCAGTGGCACCGGCGGAACTGGCCGCTTACGACGGCAATGCGTACTGGAAACTGCAGCAGCAGATTATTCAGAATAACAATCTGCCACTTTCCTCTCCAGCACTCAGCGGACACGGGTTGCTCTACACCAGTCCTGATGGAAAGGGTCAGATTGCGCCTGAGGTACCGCCAGTAAACGCCCCCGTTCCGAATCATTCTAAAGCTGCAGGTTCTGTAGTGATGGCGGCGCTGGATGATAAGGGTGAGCTACTGGCGCATCTGGTTAAAGGCCACGGGGATTATCTGCAGGGGGTTATTCGTCATGAAAGTGAATTGAAAAATGTCCTTGCGCGAATCTGCACGACAGAGAAAGGCAATACGTATCTTGCCTTAAACAGCGTACAGGACAACGGCAAACTCCAGCTGATTGGCCACGCTTCAGCAGTTAACACGCTCAGGAACGCGGAAGTGAGCTACGACACTTTTGCATTTCAGATGAAGGGCAAGGACGAGCACAAATTTGCGGTTCCCCTGATATCTCCAGAAAAGATCCCGCCGGCACTGCACAGCAAACTGGGTTTCTCGCAGGCATATGCGCCACCTAAATCCGAGGAGCCGGTTCAGACACCTCATGTACAGGCTAAGCCGGCTATTCAACCACAACCGATGTGAGGTCATCATGCACAACATACGTCGCACCCTTTTATCCACATTAATCTGCCTGGCGTGCATCCCTTTTGCTGATGCAGCGTCCTGCAGAGCGGGTACTGCTGCGCAGGCAGGAAGTCAGGCCGGTTACAACCGGGCTAAAGAAGCAGCCGAGGCATGGTCGCAGCGGCAAAATAATGTTTCCGCATCACTCGGGGATTGCCTGGGAAATATTTCAACGACGATTACCGCGCCAACATTCCCCAATCTGGCCGATGCCTTAAACCAGATCGGCCAGAAAATTTGCTCTGCAGCGCGCGATAAAATTAATGACTATGTTCCCTCAACAATCGACCCATGGGGTGATTTGCCTTCAACTGCAAGTTTATCGTCTTACAGCTCATACATCCCGGCCACTCAGTCCCGTTCTGCCGTTCAGCTGCAGGCAACACCGCAACCGGCTGCAGGTGATTCAGGGACAGGCTCATCATCCTTCATATCCCTGAACTGATGGAAGACACGCAGAAATGAAAAAGAAATCAGCCTCCCAAAAGGAGGCTTCTCCTGTGGTAGAAGAAGCCCAGCGCAAATCTGACGACCCGATGATTCCATTTATGGATGCACTGGAGTTACAGCAAAAAAACATGCTTAACGCTGGCTTCGCCCGGAAAGCGCTCCAGGTTGCGCTTATCGCCTGTACGGTAAGCGCTCTCCAGTTTCCTGTTAACGCCTGGCTGGTCTACAAGGTGGCTAACCCGCCCACCAAATACTTTGCGACCAATAAGGGTAGCGTTCTGAAGCAGGTTCCCACTGATGAGCCTGCTTACAAAGATGACGATGTAATCGACTTTGGCGATAAGCTCATACGTTCAGCGTTCCAGCTCGACTTTAAGAACTACCGGACGCAAATTAGCGATCAGCAACAGAAATTCTCTGAGGAAGGTTTCGCCAGCTACTACAACGCGCTGACGAATTCGAATCTTTTCTCCAAGGTGAAGACTGAAAAAATGCTGATGTCTGCAAACGTCACCCGCAAAGGGATGATTTACCGACGTGGCCAGGAAAGCCAAAACGGACCGTATATGTGGGATATTCAGTACCCGGTTACTCTGAGCCTTGACGGTCAAACCAGAAGCTTACCTTCGCAAAACTTTATCTTCATCGTTCGCATCCAGCGCACGGATGTCTCGCTCAAGCCAGAAGGCATTGAAGCAGTGTCAATTATCACCCGAGACGCTGGCTAACTTTATTCAGGTAAAAAAATGAAATATTTGATTATTCCGGCTGTAGCGATCGCGCTATCAGCTGCGCCTGCGCTTGCCGCTGACTGGGCTCCAGCCCAAACAGGAAACACCCCGACAACCGAGTTACCAGCTGCACCTGCTCCAACAACACCAACAGCCCAGACCAACCAGCCACCGCAAGAAAACGTTCAGACGGATATAACAGCCCCTCTTCGACAGTCCGCGCCGCCAGCCCCCCCTACCTCAGCTCAAGCCTGGGCAATGAGCCAGGCTAATCCATTAGGGGATCAGCAGGGGATTGAAATGGTTGGTGAAGTCATGGACGGCGCTAGTCGTGGCCGCGCCTGGCAGGCTGCTGATATCGTCCCCCGGATCTCAACACTAACCATTAACCTGTCACCCGGCGCTTCTTTACCTGTGTTAAGGACCACAACATTTCAGGCCAGTACAGTCATGTTCACTGACAACACTGGCGCGCCCTGGCCACTGGCTGCCCCGCCTTACAACGGGAACCCAACCGGTTTTGCGGTCAATTTTATTCCAGAAAGTAGTGTGATGACCGTACAGGCCAGACGTTTATATGATCGTGGAAACGTAACGGTCTATTTGAAAGGTCTTGCGGTACCGATAATCATCGACCTGAACAGCGGTGAGGCCAGCAACCAGGCGAAATCACGCGTAATAGACAGTCGTCTGGATCTCCGTATTCCTCAGCGCGGGCCACAGGCTAAAAAACTTCCTACCGGCCAGACGAAAATTGGCCTGAATAATCCAACGCTTCAGGCGTTTCTCGACGGCGTGCCACCAAAAGAAGCGCGCCGGCTAAAAACACAGGGTGAGTTACCTGACACACAGGTATGGCAGATGGGTGACGATCTCTATATCCGCACACGCAGCGAAATTCGCGATGAATTTGAGCTGACACAGGCTTCCGGCGATGGAACCTGGCTCTATAAATTACCTCTTACGCCTGAGGTTGCCTTTTCCCGCGCCGGCAAAACTGTCTATTTATCAATTTCTCTGGAGTAATTATGGGAGCAGATAAAGACGTCGGCCGGGACGTCAAAAAAACCGGCATTATCTTCGTCACTGTTATTTTTGTGATACTTGCGGTTGGGTTCCTGTTGGTTTCGTGGATGAGCGCGCCACAGTCGGTATCCAAAATCAACGTGGATAAAGCTGCAGGCGGTTCAGGAAAAGCAGCTCCGGAAACGCCGCAGTACCATAAAATTCTTCGTGAGAACAACGAAGCTGGGGCAAAACAGGCCCAGGCCGAAAACTCCAGCTTCATTGCGTCAATTGGTTCCGGCACTGTACGTCAGGTTCCCCCCATAGATGCGACCCCAGCTCCGCCGCCCGTGCCTAAGCCAGCTCCAGAAGCTCAGTATGCTCAGCAGCAACATGTGCCCCAGCAAAGTCTTGACCCTGATCGTAAAAAAGCACTTGAGGCCTTGTTGAAAGAACTCGTGGCACAGCGGGTTGCCCCCACGGGCGAACTGGCAGGTGTCGCCGGCAATATGACCGTAACCGCAGGGGCACAGTCGGGAAATGCCGGAGAGAGCAGAGCCATTAACGCCTATTCAGGATGGACGGAAAGTCTGACACCAGTAACTGTGCAGCCGGCATCGTACAGCTCTGGCCAGAATGCTAATCGTGTCTTAATTCCTGCGGGAAGCCGTCCAGGAGCGGTGATCGATACCGAGATTGACTCTGACAATACCAATTCGGATGTGCTGGCTCATATTCCCGCTGGTCCTTATAAAGGGGCTCAGTTGATGGCCAGAGGGATTCAGCTTGCAGGAGACGGGGTTAAGATCCATTTCAATCAGATGACCTGGAACGGAGACACATGGCGCGTCGATATTTCGGCGGCTATGCCTGATACGCTCCGATCCTCCGTTGCCTCGAGCGTGAATAATCGATACGGCAGCCGCGTTATATTGCCGGCAATCGCTCACGGTCTTGGGCTTGGTGGCCAACTCTATGCCAGTGCCAATACTCAGATACTGAGTAATGGTTACAACCAGATTGAGGGCCGTGTTGGCATGCCAAATGGTGAAGCTGTCGCCGGTACCATTTTAGGTGGTGCAGCTCAACAGGCAGGACAGGTGATTGCAAACGATGCTCAGAAGTTACCTGTGAAGCAGGTGATTGTCGATCGTGGCCAACCTGTAGCGCTTCTCTTCATGTCTGCGGTGACAGAAAACGACCGAGTCACCAACTCCTCCCCAACCAACACAAACACAGGTACACGCCAGCCCTCAGCTGGGTCCTTACTGCCTGCAGCTCAACCCTAAGGGACCATCATGAAAGATAGTTTTTTTGATCCGGACCTGGAGCCGGAGGATTCTGCATTACCTGAAGTTAATGCCGTTCCTGAAAATGAGAGGGAGCCCCAATCAGACAAGGCGACGGTAAAAGAAGCACCTGCGGCACCTAAATGGGGGCTGTGGGGTTATGACCTTAAAACGCTACTGCTTGCCGGCGCTGCCGTGATTGCACTTCTGGCGTATGCATTTTGGCCAGATGAACCGCCAGCCCGGGCGCTTATTCCTGATCCACCCTCACCTTCTCAGCAGGAGGTGAACACAGGGCAAAACCTCACCCCCCCCGGAAAACAGGACGGTGAACTGAATTCAGCCGCTCCTGATGAATTGGCAGAGCCGATGCCATCCCAGTCACTGCCTGAAGCCACTGTTCGGGAGCTTCCCGGAACGGCAGGGTCCTTCGATAACAAGGAGGTCAGTGAGCTTAAGGAGTACGGCGAAGCCAACCGGCAGGCAATAACACTCCTGAATGACAGGGTAAGGGATAGCGAAAAACGCCTGGCTGATATCGAGGCAAAGTTAAATAGCCTCAGTACAAAGCAGGCGTCTGCACCTCAGAAGGGCTCCGCCACTACGACCGCTCACCGCGTGAAAAACGTATCAGCAGCCAGCAATAGCGGCCTGAAAGGCTGGCGCATTAACACCGTATATCCGGGGATGGCCTGGATAACCCATAACGGTAGTACATGGTCCGTCCAGCCCGGGGATCAGGTAAATGGCCTGACAATCCGCAGCATTGATGCTGAGCGCCGAATCGTCGTAACCAGTAAAGGCGTAATTCGCCAGGGGGATTGATGGACGCTATCCAAATCCTGGTCCACGTAGCTGACAACCTAAAAACCAGCGGCATACGTCTCATTCTGGCACTGGGGTTATTTTTTGGCGCCCTGGGCTGTCTGGGCACCTTGGTATCGGTCGTCAAGCGCTCCCGCAGCGGTAAGCCGGCAAACGGCATGAAAGCCCTGGTGTCATTTTGTCTGGGCGGTGCTCTCATCGCCATGCAGCAAATGATGAACAAAGCGGCTCACACGCTGAGTTTCGGAGATGTGTCATTCGATGCCATCGCCTATGCCCCCGAATCTATGGGGCAGGCGAAACTGGCCATCGATGCCGTCTTAACGCTTCTGCGTGTGGTCGGGGTTTTATTTTTTTATATGGGGATTAGACGAGCCAGAAGGTCCCTGGTTGATGGCCATACCGGCTTGTCAGCCCGTGAAGATGTTTCCACCGGAATAGTTATGGGAGTTGTTGGCATCCTGCTGGCGTGTAACCCCGAACTACTTAATGCACTGCAAAAAACACTGGGTTTAACCTGGAATTAATTCAACAACAAAGAGGTAGTAATAATGCGTAATTTCACACTGTTCGTTTCCGTTCGCATCCTGATGGCGCTGTCTTCACTGCGCGCACGATTAGGAGCGGTCCTTACATTGTTGCTTGGGCCGCTGACTTTACCCGCCTATGCAGACGATGATCTTTTCGGCATGTTTGACGGTGTGGCGGACAGCGCAGATGGCTCAGGAAAAAGTATCCTCAAACTTTCCAAGTTCGGTGGGATTGGGTTAGTGGCAGTTGGGGTAGGTCTCTGGGTTGCTAAAAAGAAAAACCCTCAGATTGGTTGGGGATGGGTACTGACCTTCTTGGGTGCAGGCTTCGTCATGATTGCCCTCGACCAGTTCATCAAAAAAGGTCAAACGACTATCAAACTGAATCCAGTAGACGTCGGCTAAATCCTGAAACTATCGCTCCGGCCGTGCGCCGGAGCTTTACTCACTAATCCGGAGGAATACCCTTACCCATGAACATCGAAATTTATTATTCAGAAGCCCATGACCGTATTTATGCTGCCGAAAAAGGAACAAAACAAGAAACAGACGTAACAGAGCAAGTAGTCAGAGCCGTCATGGGGCAAATTGGTGGTGTTGGTTATAAAATCCCGGTTCAGAGTCAGGGAAAAATCGTAGCTGAAATAGGGATGTTCCTGCCGGAGCTGCCTGAATGCTAAAACTTCCTGAAAGGTTATACACGATATGCCCCATTGAAATTGAGGCATGTTTAGACGAAGCAAAAGATAATAAGCCGGATTCCCTGCTTATTAAGCCGCCTGAAAATGTGGCGTTTTGTTCAATCATCGAACCCATTAGTGAGGGATTTCACTTCTGCGGGATCACGCGCGATGCATACGGTAACGATAATGAAATTTATCTTCTGCCAATAAATCGCCTTTCCGAACAGCTGATGGAACTACGTTCTTCAGCAGCTGATAACGAGCTTATAGAGCTTTTACTTAAGCGCTGCCGGCGATGGCTGCGTATGGATCTGGAATATCTGCGTTTAACGTTCCCGGTGAAACAGGAAACGTTTGATGTGGGTCAACAAATCTGGGGCCATGATATTGCGGCCCCCTCACCTGTTTTAACGCAGCGCGCACACCGACTCACAGGCGGAAAATGTGTCATCTGCGAGTATCACAGCCGACATAACACGCTCTTTTTCAGAGATGGCAATCCGGATAATCAAGATGATGCAAATCTTGGCGTTGTTTGCCCTATTTGTGCGTGCAGTCGCCGTCTTAACAGTTTGGGGGCGAATGACGGTGTGATGGTTTATCTGCCTGAACTAAAACCAGAAGATCTCAGCCTCTTGTTAAGAACGGTAATCACTGCGCGGAGGCATGGAGATGATCGCCAGAAAAAGGGAGCCACCGCAGTTCTACACTGGCTAATCGAGCATCGAAAAGAAGCAGAGTCTTTCTGGGGTACGAGTCATCCAGGAGAGTTTGGGCAGGCGCTTATACAGGTTCCCGAGGAGAAAAGAGAAGAGTTACAACAGCGATTAAGGCACATCGCTCTTATTCCAAATCCCGACATCTTTAACGATCACATTGAAAATCCGGCAGTTAAGCCAACAGCCTGGCAATCTCTGCTAAAAGAATATCGCAGTCATCCCTGACCGCCCACCTGAGAGTAACTCCATGAAAAATCCTTTAGTCTCTGCGCTTAAATGCGTTGAAGAGGCGTTGGCCTACGCCTCTCGATATGCACTGGGACATGACTTCACCCGCTACTGCGACTTACGCACGACCATAGGACTGACCGACGATGACAAAAAACGCCGGCCGGAGATGGAAGCCCCCTATATCTTTCTGACTGAGCAAGGTCATTACGCCAGTGTCTTTGAGCTTGAGGGTACCTACTGCCAGTTTAATGAGCAGGAGGCTTTAACAGAGGAAGAAAAGCGAGATCCCTCTTTATTTAGTAATTACATCGACCGCCTTCAGAATCTCCTTAACAGTGAATTCAAGAATGTTGGTCATAAGCTGAGCTTTGTCTTTGAAAAGGACCCTGATAAAGCCGAAGAAGAATTGCGTAAATTACTGGCTCACCAGTATCGCTCACTCAAACGTATGGGGCTTGATTTAACCGATATACTTGACGAGCGAATTGAAAAAATGGTGCCGTTTGTGGCCCGTGAGCGTGCATTTATGGTGGTATACACCGCGCGTGAGGCGTTAGCGCCGACTGAAATAAAAGATGAGGAAAAAAGAAGAGAGACAATACTTAAAAACACTCCGGGTGCCCGTTATGGCCAAAACCCGGCGTTCCAGGAGCTTGAAGGTTTAAAAATCCGCCACGATACGTTCGTCAGCACTCTGGAAAATCAGTTTGGTAAGGGTGATTTCGGCACGCGTATTCGGTTAATGAATGCCCGTGAGCTTGGCTTTCATCTACGTGAGGAAGCAGAGAGAAATAGCACCTCATCGACATGGCGACCTTTTCTGCCCGGAGACATTAAATGGCCTCACGGATTGCCGAAAGGTGATGATCATTCTTCCCTGCTTGCCCCTCATCTTAATTACCAGCTGTTTAACAGTAAGCCTGAAGTTGAAGGTGATTTCATCCGTCTCGACGGTTTATGGCACTCAACTTTAGCCGTATCGCTCGGGCCGCAGCAGCCTGAAACCTTCAGCCAGCTTTTCAGCAAAATGAGTCGTAACCTTCCCTGGCGTATACGAATGGATTTGATGCCTAATGGCCTCAACGTCCTGGGTGGGAAAAAACTGGTGCTGAGTATGGCTGCGCTCCTGCCGCCTATTCGACCTATCTACAACTCAGTTCAGTGGCTCGAAAATGCCGGCAAAGCAGAGCCTGTATGTGTAATGACTATCTGCGCATCAACCTGGGGGCGCACAAAAGAAATTGTTAAACGAAACAGAACTCTACTGAAAAAAGGTCTTCAGTCATGGGGTATTTGTGAGGTTACAGATACATTTGGCGATCCTGTTCGCGTCTGGGTATCAACGATGGTCGGTGCCAATGCGCTGAGTATTCCATCATTAATGTTTCCTCCACTTTCAGAAGCACTGGCACTTCTGCCATTGCAGCGACCGGCGACACCCTGGGCTGATGATGCCAGCATTATTTTTGGCACACCTGACGGCAAACCTTTCCCGGTCAAACTTGCGAGTAACCTTCAGACCAAATTTACTGAGATCGTGGCCGGGGAACCAGGAACCGGTAAATCTGTCGCGCTGGGTTCGTTGAGTGAGGCAATACTGTTTTCCGGTCAAAATAGCCTGCCGTTTTTATCTTACATAGATAAAGGGTTCTCGGCGCAGGGGCTGGTCAGGCTGATTCGTGACGCCCTTCCATCTCACCGGAAGCATGAAGTGGTTGGTCTGATTCTGGAAAACAGCCGTGAATATTGCAAAAACCCTTTTGATGTCCAGCTGGGAATGAAATACCCACTGACTCCTGAGAAAGAATATCTGGTCAATATTTGCGAGACCCTCTGTGTCAATCCGGAGACGGGTAACCCTCCTAATGCTCAGGATTGTCGCCAGATTCTCAGTAAGGTCATTGATAAAGCCTATGAATTTAATGCTGATAAACAGCCTGTATTTTATGCGCAGACACTCGAACCGGAAGTAGACGAAGCCCTGGATAAAACGGGGATACGCCACGAATACGATGAGACGTGGTGGAGTAAAGCGACATGGTACGAAGTTCGCGATTTACTTTTTAATAAAGGAGAGATCAAAGCTGCGACGAGAGCACATTACCAGGCAATGCCTGAGCTGAGCGACCTGCAGCTTTATCTCAATGACGAAGACGTTAAATCCCAGTATGGAGAGATCACGCGCCAGGGTAGTGGTGAAACACTGCTTTCTTACATTGGTCGCTGCCTGGGTGACGCATTAAGTTCCTACAAAATGCTTGCCGGCAGAACGGTATTTGAACTTAATCCGGATACCCGTGTTATCGCAATCGACCTTAACAATGTCGTAGGTGGTAAAACCCGAGCCGGGCAAGTTAAAACTGGTCTCATGTATCTCTATGCTGGCCAGCTGGCCGCCGGGCACTTTGAGCTGCCTCAGTACCGCAACGAGCTCATGAGTCATTTGCCTGAAGCATACCGTCCTTTCCATCACGAACGTCTTGTTCAGCTGGCGCAGGAGGTAAAAACCAAAATCTACGACGAGCTGCATAATGCGAAGGATATCCCCTTCATTATGAACAAGCTGGTTACTCAGGATCTTGAAAACCGTAAATTCTTTATTCGCACCGTTTTAAGCTCTCAATACCTGAACCACTTCCCGCACGAAATACTGAAGTCTGCGAACAGCCTGTACCTGATGCAGGTCAGTCATGAAGATTTACCGCTCCTGACTGAGCATTTTGGTGTGCCGGCGCATACGGCTCAGGCTTTCCGGTATATCGGCTCGGGTGCATCTCCTGACGGCAGCGGAACCCACTTCCTCGCAGTATTCCGGCTCAAAACAGGGCGTGTGGTACAGATACTCAAAAATACCCTTGGCCCTAAAGAACTCTGGGCGCTGAACTCCACGCCGAAAGATGCCGCGCTACGTGATCAGCTGTACGAAATGCTTGATGGCCGCACCGCTCGCTCAATTCTTGCCGACGCCTTCCCTACGGGTAGCGCGGTTAAATTGATCGAATTACGCCAGAAAGAAGCGAAAGAGACAGACCACGGCAACGTGATTAACAGACTGGCCAGCGAGCTGATCGCCGCCCGCAGCCTGCAAATCTGATTCAGGAAACTCTATGAAGATAAAACTTTTGGCGGCCGTAACAGGCAGCCTGATGCTATCCAGCTTCACGGCATCCGCTTATACGGTCAACGTTAACAGCAGCATACCAATCACGACACAGGTTGTGCCTCAACTCTCAACGGCTAATGCGACGTTGGGCACTATTCTCACCACCAACCAACAAATAGGAGGGGCGATTAGCTCAGGTAATGACAAGATTGCCGCAATGATTCAGCAATCTACCGAGAACATGCAACAGTACGCGACGTATGCCCAACAGATTAAGAATCTGGAGGACGCCAGGCGCAGTTACACCGTTCCTGACTCGATCTGCAGCGAATCATCGTCGGGCCAGGCCACGCAAATCTCTCGCCAGGCCGGGGCTAAACAGGCAAGCCTGTCCCGCGGTGGGGGCGTTAACAGTTCATCAGTCAAAAAAGCCCTTTCATCAAAACCTGATGCGCCAGAAAAGGACCTGTTTGCCACCGCTGACATCCATCGCAACTACTGCACCAAAGAGGACGCTGATGCCTGGGGTGACCTCTGTAACGGCGTATCCGATCTGCCCGGAGGCGATAAACAAATCCGCTCATTACTGGCTGGCGCCGGCCCGGAGGATAAAGCCCCGGAGCTCACATTTAGTCAGGAGCAAACCGACGCTGCCATGATGTACCTGAAAAACTCATCGCGCCGTAGTGTGGGAAGAGCGCTGAAAAAAGGTGAAGTCAAAACCGACAGCGGCCGACAGTACATAGGAATGATGACAGAACACGATTCGATCCAAAGTGCTGCTGAACAGCCTCAGCTGGCCATGGTTGCGGCCAGCCAGCCCAACGAAGCAACGAAAGATGTACTGGCAGAAACCCTGCAAACACCATCCAGCAAAGCATGGTATGACGCGAACGCCTCTGAAGAGGCAAAGCGTACCGGCATGATGTCTCTGCGTGAATTTGAGTCCTTCGAAGTAAACCGTCGCTATGCCAATACCGATTACCAGACCGACCTACAGGGGATGGATGGTGATAACCTGGTACGCGAATCCATCCGTGTCCAGAGTCTTCAGAACGCCCTTCTTCTGGGTATTAAACAGCAGCTGCATGAGAACGCTATCCTGATCGGGCAACAGCTCAGCTTACAGGGCGCTCAATACTATGAACCACGTCTGGCGCAGAAACTGCAACAGGCTACTGCGGGGGCCACTCGTCAATGAAAAAAATTGGAAAAAAAGCATGGTTCACCGCTAACCTCGTCCTCCCGCTATGGGAGGCAGGTCGCATGGTTCACGCTGCCCGATACGCAGCAGAGAAAAATGCAGAGCGATTTCGCCGCCTAAAACCGGAATCAACCAAAAAAGAAACTGAGACGCTCAGTTTTGATGAGGCCGTAGCCGCCAGCGGCCAAAGCCGTGAGTCGTTGATACGGCGATATCTGCTGGCAAAACGGATCTGGTTAATGATGTTCTTCATAACGGTCGGGGTTTTGATGCTACTCCCGATCGTGACCCTGGCATCCGGGCTCCCTGTGTATGGGGTATTCCTGTTTAGGTTACTGAGCATGATGTTCATGCTGGCCGCGTTTGCCGGCATGCTGTTCGTAAACGCGATGAAAAATCAGTTTCGAATATGGCAATTGCTTAATAAGGAGTTAGGCCCGTTTACCCAGTGGCGAACCTCGCAAGCATGGATTAAAGACGTATTCACCTGGCGTTCCCCTGCCTGATTTCATCTGTGCCGTCCTACGGACGCGCATTCTGCTCGTTTTGGAAAAACTCTATGAAAAGACTGCTTCTGTTACTGGCCGCTCTCGGAGCGGTCAGTTTGTCGTTGCCAGCTTTTGCAGACAGTATCAATTACGACACTATTACCGGCGCCGCGACACGCAACTCTGACCTGTCTCGTCAGTTGCTTATCATGGTGTTTGGCGATGTTGTAAATAATCCTCTGCAACCGCAAAACGTCAGCTTTATAGGCCTGTTATATGGTGTCTTTAACGCCATTATCGCTGGTCTCGCATTTATCTGGTTTATGGCGATCACACTGCGTGCCACCGTACTGACCGGCAATCGCGGGAGAGTATTTGGACAGGGGAATACAATGATGGCGCCGGTGTCCTCACTGGCTGGCTTCATGGCCCTGGTTCCAACGCCTTCCGGATGGTCCATATCCAATCTGGCATTCTTGTGGATGGCCTCGATTATGGGTGTTGGCAGCGCCAACCTCCTTACCGACAAGGCTGCTGATGCAATCATGGATGGTCAATCTCTGATAATGCAACCCGTCGCCGGTGAGACCATCACTGCTGCACGCGGAATATTTGACATGTATCTGTGCAAAGCGGCGCTTAACACTGAACAGGCTGAAATGCACCAGGTTGGGAGCAGCAATACGCCCGCAATGTCTGAGCAGCACTCCTCCGATGGCCGCGAGATTCGTATTACGAACGGCAGCGCTATATGTGGGAGCGCAGAACTTCCGCAAACCAAAGACAGTGACTCATGGTTCTCTTTTAGCGTGCCGATAAACTCCGGGCCACTTGAAAATGCACAGATGAGCGCCTTTTCGGAGATCAACAACACTCTCTCCAGCAGTGCCGAAAACTTTGTTAGTGCGTGGAAAAGTTACCAAGAGGGCGGTGAGTCCAGACTCCCTGATGTGGAAGCGGAAATCCAACAAGCAGCACGGCGCTATGAAGACACCATAACAGCGGCAGCAGCAAGCGTGAATAATGAAGGAACGATTCGCAATGAACTTGCAAACTACCTCAAGCAAAGCGGTTGGATCGCTCTCGGTGCCTGGTACCAGTCTTTTGCAACAGCAAATCAGAAAGTAAATTCTATTGCCAACAAAAGTCCTGTAGTAACCGGTCAGTCAAATTTAGGTGAGGTTGGAGTAGGAAAGCTTCATCAAGAAATACGTACTGCCCTAGCCGCACAAAGGAAAAATTCTAGTTACACCCCTCCTCTTGGTTCGGTTAATGCCGCAGGGAATGAGAATTTTGAGGATGTACAAACGGCTAATGATGCAATACTAAAAATAATGCCTAGCTCTCAAAAATTAACCAGCTGGATTATTAACTCAGTTATGACTGATAAAAACAGTGATAACTCTGAGCAAATTAATCCTATGCTAAAAATGAAAGCAATAGGCGATTACACCTTATTATCTGCTCAACTCACCTTCACCGCCTTTACTGCAGCAAAAGCGGCAGTTGATTGGGCCTCAGCTGACGGGAACGGAATTGCGAAGATAATTAACACAGTTTCTGGCGTTGGTTATGTTGCCAAAAGCATAATGAGTTCTGTTTCCCCGGTGGTGTACTTCATTCTCTTCATACTACTGAGCATCGGGTTTTCTCTTTCGATATTTCTGCCATTCATACCGTTGATATATTGGATCACAGCCTGTACGTCCTGGCTTGGTAGCGTGTTAATCGGTACAACTGCTGGGTCTTTGTGGGCCGCGACCCATATTGGGACGGAAGAGGATAAAGGTAGTCGCGCTAATTATGGCTATATTTTCCTCATAGATGCGGCTATTCGTCCATCCCTTATGGTGTTTGGGTTCTTCTTTGCAAGCCTCGTAGTTGTTGCCATAGGTACGCTTCTGAACATGCTAATTACCCCAGCCCTCGCAAACGTGCAGGCTGATTCAGTAACCGGTCTGGCAAGTATCATCGGGATTTTGATGATCTATGCTCGTCTGTGTACCACGTTGGTTTCGTCAGCATTTAGCCTTCAGGTTTACTTACCCGATTACGTGATAGCCTGGCTCGGAGGACGGGAAGCTGCTCAAATGATGAAAGGTGCCGTTGAATCAACCCGCAGTATGTTTGCAGGTTTTGGCGGTAAAGCTGGACAAGCACCAGGCCTGAAAAAAATCGATTCGGTTAAACCAGGTGATGATGCCAACGGGTTTAAATAATGCGATTACCGCCGCAAAAAAGACCTATATTTAGGTCTTTTTTGTGCTACATTTAGATCAGCACCTTCATCTGATACCTGAGGTAAGCATGCCAAACACTATTCATAGCGACACAACGGCAAGTGTCAGCGAACTGAAGAAAAACCCCATGGCCACGGTCAAAGCAGGCGCGGGTTATCCGGTGGCGATAATGAACCACAACCAGCCTGCTTTCTACTGTGTACCAGCTGAACTCTATGAAAAGATGCTGGAATATATCGACGATCAGGAACTCGCTGCGCTGGTTGAAAAGCGGAGCAATCAAGCCCTGCATGACGTTGAGCTGGATCAGTATCTATGACATATAAGATTAAGTTCAGGACTGACGCACTCAAAGAGTGGAATCATCTTGATAAATCTATCCAGCAACAATTTGCTAAAAAGCTAAAGGCATGTGCAGAAAATCCGCATATACCTTCGGCAAAACTGAGGGGAATGCCTGACTGCTACAAAATAAAATTGCGTGCCTCAGGCTTCCGGCTTGTTTATCAGGTTATTAATGATGAATTAATCATTGCTGTCGTTGCAGTTGGAAAACGGGAGCATAGTCAAGTTTACAATCTGGCCAGCAAACGGCTCAGATAGATATCAGGAAGATAAATATGTCAGTAAAACACTTTGACACTTACAGCAAAAATTGGCCCGTAGCTGTGACTGGAGTTTTATCCATTGGCTATCTGCTTGTTGTTTTACCCTTCCATTTCGCTTATGGCTTCTGGCTGTTTTCAATGCTAGACAGCCCGAGATATGGCTTACGCCCGCAAGATTATTCGCAGGCAGTATTTGTTTGGATTTCATTAGCTATTGCCATTTGCCTGACGTGTTACTGTATATATAAGCAAAGAAAAAATCTCAAAGCGATCTCCAATTTCTTCCGCGAATCAGGATTAAATAACCCTTCGCCACAAAATATTGTCATGAATCGCACTGGCTGGGGTTACCTGGGGCTTGATACGCAAAAAGGGACTATTCTCTACATCAGCCACCCGGAGACGTCCATTCTGAACTTCTTTATCCCACGCGACGTTCGTGTAATGGGGTTTGGAATGTATGACTGGAAATCAGTCGAACTTGAGGGCAACAAGCTGACTATTTACACCGGTAATCCAGAGCTACCTACGGTCTCAATTACTTCCGGTAAAGCAGCAATGCTCTACGAGAAAATCAATGCCATGCGTCATCAACAGTGGAAATACGAGTATGACGTGCCCGGATGCGTTGAGCTCCAGGCTAAGAAAATCGCAGACGCAAATGGCCTGAACCTGGTGCTACCGCCACAGTAACACTCTTCCACAGCAAGATCCTCCGCGCATATCTACTTCGGGGCACCCTATTCAGGGTGCCTCTTCTTTATATCTGAATACTGCAGGGTCCTCTCATGGCACAACCTGTCCGTAAGGACGTCCAGTCCAATAATGACTGGACGATGGCCGCTGTCGGCCTGTTTATCACACTAATGGTAATGGCTTTATTTTTTCGGCAGTTAACCATTGAATGCACCACCACCCTTCTCTACTGGCTCTGGAACCTAGCTGACTTTCCGCAATTTCATAGTGCAGCTGCGTGGCGAATCAACTTGCTGGCCAAGACGCATAACAATGCCGAAAACGTGTCATGGAGTGAGTTTTTCACTGTCATGGATGCCACGGCAGGTATTTTGCTAATAGCTCTGGTACCACTGGTGATCATCGGCATTGTTGCTGTTCGTCGACACCAGGCGAGCCGAACCAGCCGTGATATATCTATTAATACGCTGCCCCGAATCATGGCGCAGTTCTCCCCTGCCATTCTGCCGGCACTGAGCTATGGGGACAGGAAAACGCAGCTATTGAATGTTGATCCGGCTGAACATCGCAGCGCGATGACGCCAGATGAATTTGTCATCGAGCACAAGCTTGTTGTTAACAACCGGCTGAAGAAGGACCAGACAGAAAAACTCTTCATCGAGCAGCTGGGTACACCGCTGCAGCACGATATAAAAGACTTTGACCGCTTCAACGATCATGAACGCGCAATGTTCGCGATTTTTGGGTTGCAGCATTTCCTTGATAAACGTGGCGAAGCGGAGCAGCTGTTAGATGCACTGAACCGCTCCACTCTTAAGTCAGACCGCAAATACCGCAACAAGATTGGATATCCCAACCTCTCGCTGGCCACTTCAGCATATCGCAAAGTCACTGCAACGCCGGCAGCGCAAAAATGGATTAAGCAATACAACTATGTGCGAACCGCCATCGCGGCACTGCATGACAACGATCTGCATCTCCCAATTAGAAGGTACCGCTGGCTTAAGGGGCTTGATCGTACGCTCTGGTATGCCCTTGCTTCCACAGGCCGGCCTTGGCCATTCGTCGAAGGTGCTGGCGTGGTCAGCCAGGCGCACTGGGAGAAGCTGGCTTCACGGTATCGGGTCCGGTTAACCAAACCGATCATGTCACTGGCCATCGAGGGACTTGAAACAGATTTGAGAAATATAGGCGCTGTCGTAGTAGAACCCGCCCCGACAAAACCCTCTCCTGCCGATGTTGATGACGAAGAGGACGATGAAGACGAAGCAGGAAATAACCAGTTACTGAATTCCGCAGCCGACGAACAGCATGTCCACCGGCACGTACATACATTCCGCCCAAAAATGAGATAACCCCATGTCAGAACAAATCGTAAACCAAACTACTACCGAAATTCATGGACAACACCTCCAGATTCGCCTCAATGGCCATAGCCTGTTTAATCTCTACCGGCCGCTGAATGATCGCTACCAGCTGACGCTTGAGCTGGATAATGGACTGCACACTATCTGGCTTCGCCACGCTTACAACGGCGTTGCCAAACTGTTTTCTTCGGAAGACCAAAAGCTCGCTGAAAGTATCATGGACGCTACGGCCAATGCTCTGCAGAGCATGGCCATTAATGCTCCTGATGCTAAAGAACAACGCAAATCTGGCTTTCGCTGGTTGATTCCGGTTGCTATGGCGGCGTTTCTCGTTGGCTCATGGACCACCTGGGTATGGCATTCATCTTCTTCAGTACAACCACCAGTGCCAGTAATGGCATCCCAGCCGCCGGCATTACCCCATGAATCAACCCCTGTCGGTTCACCGGCCCCTGTGCTCGTAAAACCGGCACCTGCAGTATCTGTTAGTTCCACTGTGCCGGCTGTATCAACTCCACCGGCAGAGCCTGGTTCGCTCTCAGCTGAGGAAGCTGCTGAAGCCCGTAATCTCCTGGCTACACGTCTGAAGAACGGTGCTGCAAAGCAGGAGTTTACTATTCAGCTCTCTTCTGGCCACCCGCGAACGCTATACATCTTTTCCGATCCGGAGTGCCCAAATTGCAAGATTTTTGAGCCGACCGTGCAGGCTTTCTCCTCGCAGTACAACATTGAGATTTTCCCTGTAACGCTGATTGGTAAAGCCCGGACAGCAGAACAGGTTGTTCCAATGCTGTGCGCACCTGCAGATAAACGGGCGGATATGTGGCGCGGCCTTTTCGACATTGGCGCCGGCATGCTGAACCCGAGTGCGAAAGCTGATACGCCAGCCTCCAGTTGTGAAGCAGGGCAAAACGCCCTGGCCCGTAACGATATGGCTTTTGAACTCTACAAATTGCCTGGCACGCCGACCGTCATAACCGATGACGGTCGTCTGGTTCCATTACAGGCCATGACAAGCGATGCAGCTCTGCAGGCTTTCATGAATAACGCGCAATGAGGGATTTAGGATGGATCTAAAAAGTCGCCATGGGCCGTTAGAAAACAGGCTCGTTAGCCGGCAAGTGCAGGGGCGCCTGGCAGAACGAATAATGCTTGCCCCGTTCTCTGTACAGCTTTTCCTGGCGTGCTCGCTTATTTTTGGTGTGGTATGGCCCGCCACCCTTCTGCTGTCTTTGCCATTTAACATCATTCTGCTGGTCGCATTCAGCGATCAGCGTTTTAGATTACCCCTCCGGATACCGATGGATGTAGGTGGCTTCGACATCTCCACTGAAAGAGAAGAAAGCTGGAATATCCCTTTTCTGAAACTGAATCTGCCTAAGATAATCGTGGGGAAAGCGAAAGGGGTCCTCTGTCTTGGTATAGGACGTGGCCGTGACCGCGGCAAAGAGTTATGGCTTGAAAGCTCTGATGCTCTGAGGCACATGCAGATCATGGCCACAACCGGTGGCGGTAAAACTGAAACCCTCTACTCGCTGTACTTAAATGCGCTGTGCTGGGCGCGGGGATGCTGCATTTCTGATGGTAAGGCTCAGATAGATCTCGCCGTGGCAACGTGGTCAATGGCCAGACGTTTTGGGCAGGAGGACGACTGGCACGTTCTTAACTTCATCACCGGCAATGACGACCGCTTCAAAAAACTGATGATCGGGGATAAATCCCGCCCTCAGTCCAATAGTACCAACCCGTTCGCCTATGGCAGTCCGACCTTCATTATCCAGCTGATGGAGTCACTGTTGCCTGCAGGAAACGGCAGCGATGAAGGATGGAAGGATAAAGCCCGAGCCATGATGAATGCCCTGATCTACGCTCTGTGTTATAAGCGCGCGCGCGATAACATTATGCTGACTCAGGCCGTCATTCAGTCCTATCTGCCGCTTATAAAATTCGTCGGGCTGTATCGTGAAGCTCTTGAAGAGGGATGGCACGAAGAGGGCTATAAGCCCATGGAAAACTATCTGGCCAACCTGGCCGGCTTTGATATGAAACTCATCAACCGCCCCGGGGAATGGTCCCAGGGCGCGCTTGACCAGCATGGCTATCTCATCCAGCAGTTTACCCGCATGCTCAGCATGTTTAACGATACCTATGGTCACGTCTTTCCCAAGAACGGTGGTGATATCGATATGCAGGATATCCTGCATAACGATCGCACCCTGGTAGTGCTTATTCCGGCGCTGGAGCTTTCTGATAACGAAGCAGCTACCCTGGGTAAGCTGTACATCTCCGACATCAGGATGAACATCGCAAAGGACCTGGGTAACAAAATTGAAGGTTCCCCGGAACACACACTTACGGTGAAGAAATTCGCCAGTAAATTCCCGTTCATGCTTATCTGTGATGAGGTAGGTTACTATTTCGCACCAGGGCTGGAAAAGCTTGCGGCCCAGATGCGAAGCCTCAAATACATGCTGGTAATTCTGGCGCAGGACCTGCAGGCGATGATGCGCCACGGGAAAGAGGTTCATTCAGTTAATGCCAACCTCGGTACCAAACAGTTTATGAAAACTGAGGATACCGAAGATACGCTGAAGATGATCCGGGCTGTTGGCGGGACCGGGCAGTACGCTGAGCAGCGCACCATGAGCCGAACCGGCATGGGAGGCTACGAGGACGTGGATCGCGTTGAGTTCAGAGACAGGGATAACATCCAGCTGGATGAGCTCAAGGCTCTCAAGGAAGGACAGGGCATCATTGTCTTTGAAGATCGCCAGGTACGTAGCAGTTCTATCTACATTCCTGACAACGAAAAGATTTCAAAGCTGAACGTCAAAATTAACCGTTATGTACCCTTACGACGTCCTGACTTCAGTGATTTATGCAATGAAGTACCTGCAGCTGCGCGCCGGCGCCCAGTCTCACAGGATCGAGTTTCTAATATTATCGATATCTGTCGCTCGACTTTACCAGGGGTATGGAATAGTCGCCTGAATGCTCGCTTAGCCGATAAGACGCTGATGGCCATAACCAGTGTGGCCACCGACCTTGATAACCGTGACGACCTGAATTTCACGCCAGAACAACGTGGCATTCTCTTATTCGAAACGGCTATTGAAGCCCTGCAGCAAACCGGTGGACGCTATTACTGGCTGAAAGAGCAGGAATCCATTCGTATTTCCAAAAAGCGAATCGAAGAGGCGCACAGGAACAGTGCCGGCATTACGCTTCCTTCCACTTCACAAAGAGAGCCGGTACCGGACCAACCACCTCCGATCGGCCAACATGTATCCCAACCAATTTCAGAGAGCAACCGCGGTTATGACGACTGGTATCAAAACATTACTCAGCACGATTATAGTGACGATTTTACTAGTACCTCTGACGACATCAGGTACTGAATTACGCATCACCTCGGGGTTCTCTCCCGGGAAGGGCGCAATTAATAACATTCTGACGGCCATTGACAGCGCTCATGAGACCATCGACGTCGCTGCCTACAGTTTTACGAGTAAAGAGATCGCATTAGCGCTTGAGCGCGCCCAGGAGCGCGGTATCAGGGTGCGAGTAATGGCTGATGCTAAAGATAATGGAGGGCGATACTCTGCCGTGACCTGGTTACAGCACAAAGGGATTCCGGTAAAACTAAACGGCCAGTACGCCATACAGCATAATAAATTCATGGTGGTCGATAGCATCACAACCCAGACAGGCTCATTCAACTACACCTCAAGCGCAGTTAAGCGAAACGCAGAGAACACGATCGTAATCTGGAATGAACCATCTACAGCTCGCGCTTATCAGCGGGAGTTTGAACGCCTCTGGGAAGAATCCAATTAGCCATAGTCAAAAAAGCCGGAAGGGTGCTCCCCTCCGGCTTTTTTTTCGTCCTGGCAATGCCACAGCTATTTGCGAAGATATTTTTTCTTGATACGGAACGCCGGGATAAAAAACGAAGCAACCACGCCAGCCATGAAAGTGGTTATTCCCAGTGCAATCTTGGACAGGATACCCTCATCCAGTATCTCGTAGATGAACAGCGCACCTAAACTCAATAACATTGCGATCAGGGTAAAGCGAACCAGCCCGGCCAGGGGCAGTTCATGCACACTGGTTTTGACATACATCTCCCCATCCTCTCTGCTGGTCTTATCACGATCCAGCACATCCCTGACAGCATGCATATCGATCACGGGTTTGTGAAAGGTAGTCTCATCCGTGCAACACAGCTGGTTAGCCAGGAGGTCCGATATTGATGGCCATCCTGCTGGCCACTTACCAGGGAACGCTACCCCATAAGCGCGCAAAAGTGGGAGCGCAAAGGCATAGTGAGTAACCTTCTGAACATAGCGATTATCAAGAACGGCCCATACATCCAGCCCTCCTGCAGTATCCTGAACGTACACAGAGATTCGATTTGCTTCAGGGTAATCATGGGGATAAACCCGTGCCGGGATATATTCGATACCGTGATGGCGGCAGAAGTTAACACGATTTTTACCTTCACCCGGGCAGAACAATCCCAGCTGAGGAATGAAGGTATAGCTCGTACTTTTCAGTCCGTAATCAGAAAAAATGTGGCGCCGTATATCGTGTTCATCTTTGTCGCTACAATAACGATCGGGCCACCAACGCCAGCTGCAGCCGAAGGTATGTAAGGTAGGAACCAGCATTTCAGTTGCCGAGCAGGTTTCAAAATCTCGCGGGAAAAAAGGAATGATGCTGCAGAAAAATTCCTGCCCGAAATGCGGCCCCCATTCTCCTCCAGTCATGGTCCCATGCAGGTCAAGTGGTATCCCTGACGTACCGCCTCTTGCTGCCATATCGATACGAAACTTCAGGTCAACAAGCTCCCTGGCGGCTTCCCTCACCGGTTCTGGCAAAGACGATAAATCCGCATGTTTTAGCTTCTCATCCATTCAGACACCACCTCCCTGGTATGGCGTTAGTTCTTAATATTAGGCTTGGGCGGTACATGAGGCCGCATATTTCCGCCTGCAGCTGGGGCATCATGCCGGGTCTCAGCCGGGGCATGATAGCCTGCCTGCTGGCGCTGAACAGGATGCGTCAACGGAACTGTTTTTCCTGACGATGCGTTGAAATGCGGGATGTATTGAATGGTCCCGTTAACGAAGGATTTATCCCCTCGGATCTCAACTTTCTCACCACTCTTCTCACCACAGATGTGCAGCGCCATAGCGATGTTTTTACCCTTCTCTGCCGGTGCATCGGCAACCTCAATAAGCAAACCACGATCAAGCAATACAGGGTTGCCACCGGAGCTATATACAACGGCACCGTCGCGGTTAACCTGTGTTTCATAACCACGAATTTGAGCAGGACGGATATCATCAGCAACAGAGTTGAGGATGATGTTGCCGGAGATGGCTGCCGTGCGATTGTTTCGCTTCTCCCGATATGCCCAGCCACGAAGTTGCGAGATAGCAGCAGCATCATGTTTGGTGGCCTGCATCTCTACCCATGCTCGATACGATAACGGTCGGGAACCTGGCATCTCTTTAAGCGCTTTACGCTCTTCTCGGATTTGCAAACGCAAAGCGGCCATATCTTTCATTTTTTCGACTTCCAGCGCGCGGAACATCAGCTTACGAAGCAGAGGATCACGCTGTGAAATTCGGACATTATTTTTCCGGATACGATAGCTTGCTGACAATTCACGGAAACGTGTTCTTACGGTGTCGGCCGAAATTCCAGGGCGAACAAAAGCAGTTTTATACGCTTTATAACGCGCAATTAAATCCTGACGAGCTGCGGCACGCTGAACACGGCGTTCAGCGCGGGCGCCCTTATCACGACGATGAAGACGATCGTTGTACTGGGTTTGAATATCTACCGTGCTCAGCAAACGTTCTCTGCCTACGTGATCAGTTTCACGATGAATCGTGGCAGGAATGAATTTACCGATTAATTCCTGCTGACTGTCAAGGGTAAGTTCAGGATGGAGATCGCTGGCCTTGATAGGTGCCTGGGTATCGCTCCCCAAATCATAAATAGCCAGGCCCTGACCTTTCGGACGTAGCTCGAGTCCAGCTGAAACTAATACGTTATGAACATCATCCCAAGTGTAGTCTGGCTGAAGAAACACTTCATCAATTTTTCCGCGGCAATTATCTACAGCATAAGAAAACAGGCTTTCTTTATCACCAAAGTGCTCCAGCTGGCGCGCAGCTGAAGGCGCAGATTTATAGAAGCTGCGGTTACGAACGATCGCGCCGTCTTCGTTAACTTTGTATGGACCATTATCATGTTTCCATCCGTTCTTCAGCTCGAGCTCACGGCAGCAGCGGTCCAGGGTGAAGTGATCGTTATACAATGAGGCAGCTTTATAGCTCACCGGGTTAATGCGGTTCACCGTCAGATGGCAATGCAAATTATCAGTATCATCATGAATAGCGAAGACATACTGATGCCCTTCCATACCCATACGCTTCAGACAATGGCGAGCCGAATCAAAAATCTGATCTGGAGTAGGTCGCTCGGATTCCGGCCAGGACAGAATGACGTGATATACAGGGTCGTTACAGCGAGTGTTTTGCATGGCAACCATATCCATTTCAGTGGATGCCGTGGCCAGAGAGAAGCAGTTGGTTTCACAGATGACTTTATCGCAACGCACCTGCTGGCGTCCGTCCGGGAACGTTGCGATAACATCCTGTGAATCGGGTAGTGCATTACGCGTTGCATACCCTACCAGGTCGTTGAAAATCTTGTCCTCAGAACGGGACTTACGGACAAAGGGTTTTTCAGGCGATAGCGTTTCGCTCATCTCAACATCATCACGCAGGATGGTATATGAGACGAGTTGAACAAAGCTTGATTTACCATCACGACGGCGTTCAGCCACTACCGCAAGCATTTTAGTCCTCTGTATTGTTCAGGCTGTCAGCCCTGAATTTCATTAACGTCTTCTGCAACTGAGCCAGTGTCTCGGCAAACTGCTTACTCAGCTCTGGAGTCATCATTCCCTGCTTTTGCATCTCTGTATAAAGATGCTTTTGCAGGCCCCCCAGTTTAAGGATTTCATTCATCTGCCGGGTATCACCTTTTGCGACAATACGTCTTCCGAGAGCAGCTCGCCGCAAAAACTCACCTGTTGAGATGCCAGCAGCTTTGGCACTTTCCTGTATCTGCGCTTTCTCTTCAGGGTAACAACGAACGCTGCCCAGCAACGCTGAACGCTGGCGTCTTTCACTCTTACTCATTCTCAATCCTTGCACGGCCTGACAGGCTGGCACGATTAATAGGGTGTCGGGACGGAGTCCTGACCAGGGCGTTTTGTGGGACCGTCTGCGTGCAGGCGGTGCTACAAAACATACCCTGTCCCACGTTTGACACTAGTTTTATGTTCCTGAGCTGAAGTATATGTGATTTCGGCTTCGCCGTCACTGGCTTACGCCAGGAAAAACATGGGTTTGCCACTCTGACAGGCGAAAAGGTATACTCCTGCCTGAATAATTTCGTTGTGTAGGAAGGAAACATTGAATGTCTGATAAAAAATGGTATAGCGAAGAAGATATTGTACTGGCTAAAGATGCGCTTAGTGAGCTCCCGGATCTTTCAAAGAAACGCCTTACTAAAACTGACGTTCTTGAGCAGCTGCGTGACCAGATTATCGAGCTGTCAGAGAAAAAAGGTTATAGCATCGAGGATATACGGGATGCGCTTTCTACGGCTGGTATCCCAACCAGCGTGAAAGCAATTCGGGAAATACTGAATAGCAAAAAGAAAACCACAAGCCGGGTCAGCAAAACCAGAAAAAATTCTCAGTCTGAAAGTACGCAAGATTCAATGAACAAAACTGCCTGACCTAACCAGGGGAGCCCCTGGGGGCGGACGGGTGAAAGGTAAACGCTACGAATGTGGCGATTACCTTTCGGCGGGCGGGGGTGATCAGTTTGTTCAGGTTCAACACCTGAACAAACTGAAAGGGCAAAAAAAGGCGGGGAATTATCCCCACCAGATTAAGATTAGGCTTTAAGCTCCTTCATTTTTTCGGCCATTTCCCACAGCGCGCGGTTCAGCTTTACGTCACCGTCAATTCCATTAACGGGGCGGGTACGCTGGAATTTTCCTTTTGCGGTTTTCCCCCATACGCCGCCTTTCGTCATGTTCTCCTGAACGCGCTGATAAGTTGTCCAGAGGTCATCACTTTTGTCTTCATTACGGCGCGCCTGAAGAACATCATCAGGCACTAGCGGGATATGTTTCCCGACACCTTTATCATCATATTTCCAGTTAAGTGCGATTTCAGCAAAGATACGCTGCTCATCCTTACTCAGGCTGATTTCCTTCATCTCACTGCGTGATTCTTTCACACCGTCGAAAATTTCAAGAACCTCATACGCGCCCTCGATCACCTGCCCAACAACGTCACCTTTGTGCGGTACGCGAATCTCTCCAAAGGTTTTTCCGCAAACCATTCCGTTCATGCAAACGAAGCGGAACATGCCAGGGATCATTTGATAGCTGCTGCTACCATCGTGGCTGTTGAGGAGAATAATTTCTGGCACCTCTTCACCTGCAATTTCTCCCTCACGACGCAGGCGCAACATATGTTTGGTATGTTCGCGCTTGCCGATATCACGCGTTCTCGTCTGACAGGCAAAGAAAGGCTGAAAACCTTCTTTCCTCAGATTGTCCAGCAAAGTGATGGTTGGGATGTACGTATAACGCTCACTGCGTGATTCATGTTTTTCCTCTGAAAATACGCTTGGTACGAAGCGCATAAGTTCATCATTGGTCAATGCACGCTCTTTACGAATAACGTTCGCGGTACGGAAAGATGAAGATAAACGGGCCATGATGATTCTCCTCTGGATTTAAAATTAACTTTCTTCTGGCGTGAACTTTTTGATGGTGGTTCACCATCGCGGAGCGCCGTTGCCGTGATGAAATGACCGGTCCGGACCATAAGTGGCTAATACAAGGGGGCAACCGGAGGCCGCAGCGCAAACGAACGACCAGAGGGAGAGAGTGCGAACGGGTGAGGATTGCAGGCTTCAGCCTTTCCCCTTGTATTCGTCACGGGCCGGGCCAGTGTCTTTCACGGCAAAGGTGATTCGTGATGAGTCCGTGAACTAAAAAGAGAAACGCCAGAAAGAAGTGGCGGGCTATGCCCGTTTCCTTTCGGGAGCCGTCTTGCGGCGACTGTGGGGGCGGCGCAGGCAAAGCCTGCTGCAAGCCCCTGCGCCGATGGTTGGAGGTATGCCCGGCATGTAGCCGGGCAGAGAGTTACCAGTCAAAGGTTGGTGCACCTTCTATTTCTTCACCTACAGATGAGAAATGAATCATGCTTATATCTGCCTGACGTATGGCTCGGGCTATTAATGCCCGTGTCGTTCTGGAAATTCCGAGACGCCTCAACCTGATAAGCGGGTCGTAAACAGCATCAAGGCGTAATAAGTGCCCCACACCTGAATTTAAGATCCACCCGCTATCCTCATCGCTCGAACTCAAATTCTCTAACAATGCGTTGTCAGCTTCCGTGATATGGGATGTGCTGCACTCCAGTACAGGCCGCAACATCATTCGGGGTAGCTGCACTCGCGCGCCCCAGTTCAGCGCATCGGTAACGTCGTTCCATGCCCATTCCTCATCATCAGGAACGGGCAGCGTCAGCAGGCGGAACGGCACCCCCATACTTCTGGCAAGGATTTCGCCTAATCCGATTACCGGATCGTCACGTTCCCCCAGATCACAACAGGCAATAAATTCACCATCAAGATAGACAGCTTCATCACCGTTATCGAGCTGAATAGCGGTTACACCACGCGGTGCATTCTGGAGATAATATTTTGGCATTTCTGAATTCTCGGATATGTGGTTTAAAAGCCGCCCCGTTGCGGGGCGGCGTCTGTCATGCGCTTACACGGGTTTGTTCCGTTGAGGTGAGGAAGTGCCCCAGCTCTGCGCAACTCATAGCCGGAATACGAACGGGTTTATGGCGGCGTTCTGCGCGTACCACAATTTTCCCTAGTGCCTGAATACGGCGTGCGATCACGTCAGCAGGAATGATCTCGGCGGGCTTACGCTTGTGAGGACGCTTGTTTTTGTTATTTACAATGTAATCACGGCATGCAATGATAAAGCGGTCTTTCATGATGTATCTCCATCTGAGACAGTTAGTTATCCGGCCTGCTCCAACAGACCGGGGTGAATGAGCAGAGCTTTTAGCTCTGCTTTTTTATTTCTGCTTTGCGTACACCTCCTGCTCTATTCGTTGAATAATTTCGCTATGTTTCATGCTCACACGGTCACGAAAACGGAAGTAGCGGCCACGGTAATAGGCGTAAATATCGGTCACGTCCTCCGCGTGCATCTCAGCTAGTTTGAATGACTGATCGTCTCCTTTTCCGTACCAGTCGATAGGCGGCATAACCTCAAGCTGGTCGTTAAAAATTTCCGCAGTGATTTCTTCAACTGGTTTACGCGCGGCTTCACGGATCATTTCAATTGCCTCATTACGGGAAACCAGTACGTACTGTTCGCCCTGCATGTTCAGAACATCCAGCGGCTGTTTACCGTAGCGAGTCACGAACTGCTTACCGTCGTGAATGGCGTCCTCAAAAAACAACTGCCCTTTCGGGTAAAAAACCATATCGTCCATAACTTTCTCCTCGTTGGTTGCCTCCGGCTCCCTTCTGGCGTTTCCCTTTTATTTCCGTTTTCGGAAGCGGGGAGCCTGGGGCCGTGACTTCAGACCGCCCCGGCCGTCCGGGCCAGAAACAAGGGCGATGCAGGAAGCCGCAGCGCAAGCGAGCGACCAAAGGGAGTGAGTGCGAACGGGTGAGTGCAGCGGGCTTTAGCCTTACCTTGTTTATGGACCAGGACGGGGCA
>Ga0105250_10000157_pt1 | contig 58942 bp, 114 predicted proteins | sample KBSS54metaG_FD_80425 | JGI IMG/M metagenome (GOLD analysis project Ga0105250, IMG submission 80425) | Switchgrass rhizosphere microbial communities from Kellogg Biological Station, Michigan, USA - KBS S5-4 metaG | ecosystem: Host-associated > Plants > Roots > Rhizosphere > Soil | place...
TCAATCGTTCCATGGCGCGTTTGCAGGCAAAGCTGCCGAGGATCACGAAGCGCGGCAAGATCGAATTCAAAAACAAGAACGGCGATACACAGTCAACGCCCTACGCCAAGTTCGAAGATGTAATGGATGCGATTGGGCCTCTGCTTAGAGAGGAAGGATTCGCGTTTAGTTTTGGGACGGCACCTCTCGCAGAAAAAGGTGGGATCAATATCTCGGCAACATTGACTCACGCCGGAGGACACTCAACCACCGCAAGTATGCCGCTCCCGTTCGACACATCGGGTTCGAAGAATTCTATCCAGGCGGTTGGCAGTTCGCTCAGTTACGGTCGCAGGTATCTAGTTTTCGCGATGCTGAACCTCATTACGGAAGGTGAGGACGACGACGCGGCATCGCATTCCTACATAGATGAGCGCCAGATGAATAACATTATCGACCTACAGGCCGAACTCGGGTGGGATAAAAAGCCGCTCGTACAGAAAAAGTTCCTGGAATTCATGAAGGCCAAATCGCTGTCGGAAATCTTCAAGCGGGATTACGAAAAGGCGCTACAGGCTCTCAAAGAAAACATTGACAAGGCCAGGGAGGGCGGCAAGTGATCATTCATCGAGTCGCACAAGAAACTCCTGAGTGGTTGCAACTTAGACTTGGGCTGCCAACGGCCTCTGAATTTTTCAAAATCCTCTCGCCCGGTGGCAAGAAGAGTGATCAACGGGATGCCTACATGTACCGCCTGTTGGCCGAGAAGATCACAGGTGCTCCTCTTGAGAATGTCGAAACAAAATGGATGCACCGTGGGCAGGAAGAGCAGGACAGTGCGATCAGGGCGTATGAGTTGATGACAGAGATGGAGACCGATCAGATTGGCTTTATCACAAACGATTTGGGTACGTACGGTTGCAGCCCTGATCGCTTAGTAGGTGAGCGCGGTTTGGCCGAGTTTAAGACCCCGCTAGCGCAAACGCAAATCGCCTATCTGCTGGCGAAAAAACCGAGGACTCCGGATGAGAAGTACAAGCCACAACTTCAGGGGCAACTGCTCGTCGCGGAGCGCGACTGGGTGGATATCTTCGCATGGCACCCGACCTTGGCCAGCGTGTTGATCAGGGCCGAAAGGGACGAAGAGTATATCGCATTGCTGGAGAACGCGCTTAAAGAATTCGTGGATCTATTCCAGGATCGATACTTTTACCTAGATAGTATGTATGGTCCGTTCGTGAGGGCTGCTCCTCAGGTGCAGGAAGATCCGTACGGCCTGACCCAGCAAGATATTGACGACATCATAGCCGACAAATTTGGAGCCCAATGCCAGCAATAACGCCAGCGACCGCGCGCAAGATCTACATCCGTGGATTCATCGCTGCCACTCCCGAGAGTCGCATAGCGGCCCTGGAGAACCTGACGGCTATCCACGAGGCGCTGCTGGATACCAAGGTCCCGGTGGTCGAGACAAATGGAAAGCTCGACCTGGGGCCGGGTGAGCAAGTTTAGAGTTTTCACTTGCGGCGGGGAGCGCCGACCAACCACTCCCCGCCTTTTTTTAAGACTTTCTGCCAACTGCGGTTGGCGAAACGGACTCGGACGCACCGAGGGTAGAGGTGAAGCAATGCTGTACTTCATTTTCACTCGACTGGGAACTGTCTTGGAATGGCTGGGAAAAATTGTGCGATCTACCGATGCCATTGAAAAACGCCAGTCCAGGATCGAGGAGAAGCAGGATCAGCTACTCCTGGCATCTCGGAAACAGATCCTCCTCTTGGAGGAGATACGAGACAACGTAGTCCCTGGCCAAGCTGTCGAGCTCGTGCTGACGGCTGGCCCAACAGAAGAACAACCGAAGTAACAAGGAGAATTTAATGCCATTTCCCGCAATCACAACGACGCAGCAATTCACGCTGTCTATCAATCCCACTGACCGCCGGGGGAAGCCAGCTCCGGTAGATGGAGCCCCCTCTTGGGCCTCAAGCAATGAAGCCGTTGCTTCCGTTGTTCCGAACCCGGGCGGACTGTCCGCTCTCGTCGTAGCTCAGGGCGTCGGCGACTACACCATTTCCGTTTCGGCAGATGCCGATCTGGGCGAAGTTGTCCAGACGATCACCGCTTCGGACTCCGGCAACGTATCGCAGGGTACCGCTACCGCCGTTGGATTTACCGTCGGCGCAGTGGAGGAGCAGCCGGACGGGCCCGCAAACCCCACCGAGCCAACGAACCCCGCCGGTTAAACCGAGCATGGGTTGGCTCTCCAGATGGTCAGAGCACGGAATAGCGGAGGTTGCCATGGGCACGAAGTAATCAGTTCCGCAGGGCAATCGGACGCAGCGACACTGCGCATGTACTCGGTACCGGGCGCTCTTCCCATTCTCGCGAGTGAGGAAGAGCTGGACGGCCTCTGACGAGGACGCCCACATTGGGAGAACAGAGAATGACACCCCTAGCAAGATCCAACGTGAATGATCTCGTAGCTGAGATCAACGCACAGAATACTCACGCACTGTCGGTATTTTTGCCGGTGTATGAACAATACAAACTCAACGCCGACAGATACCGCACGGCGAACCCGCCGATTGATCCAGGCAAGCCTCCAGTGGGTCCGGCAATCGGAACTGTGGACGAGGAACTGGCGGGCAAGATCTTCGATGAATACGAGGCCTCGGTGCAGGCCCGTGTGAATACCCCGCTGGGTACGGACGGTAAGAATGTCCCAGTGTATGACAAGGGCCACGAGGAGCCGGACTACAGTCCAGCGATCAGATACAAGCTGTACGTGCCAGCGACGGACGACAGCAATCCGACGCTCAACACGAATCCATTGCCGCCTGGAGACGAGATCCCGAACTGGGAAGGCCACTACGCTGTGTCGCCGGGTGACCATGCGCCTGCCGGTAAGAAGGTGGTTGGTTTGGACGGTCGCACCTACGTCAAGATCGCGATGGCAACGCCCTTCGGTAACAAGTTTGCGTATGTGCCGGTCGCTCTTCCGGTAGCGGCCTAGCAAGTTCCCTCCTTGGGAAAACGGGCGTTCTGGTCTCGGGGGAGGTACGGGACGCCCGATATCACTTTTGAGCCAACGGTTGCGTGCAGCCGCTGGTTGAGGGGTGCTAATTGACAACGCAGCATTTCAACGGATTAACGGAAGCGGAGCAGGAGCGGCTTGCCATCCTCATCGAGGAGTGCTCGGAAGTTACTCAGATCGCCTGTAAGATTCTCCTACATGGATATGAGAGTACTGATCCCGTGACCGGTAGCGAAGAGAGCAATCGTCAGGCCCTTGAACGGGAGATGGGTGATCTGAGCCATGCCTTCGGAAGGATGGAAACTGCTGGTGATATTGATCGCCGGGTGGTGACGCATCGTGCCGCAGCGAAGGCAGAGCGAATCAAGAAGTATTTGCACCATCAGTAAAGGAGCAAGCCTAAATGGGAAGCATCCGACTCGCACCAGCCGAGGTGGTCGCCGTGGGAGAGAAGCAATCATTCCAATTGAAACGGTGTGAACACGAAAATCGGGATTGGTCTCCAGCAATCATCGCTAGATGGAGCGATGGAGCCCAGGGTTCCGTTCGCCATCTGATCCCGGTTGGCTATTGCGAGGAATGCACTAGACGGCTGACCGTTGACGATTTCATCTCAGACGAAATATGGGATCAATGCCAATCCATGTTGGTTCGCAATGGATACCCGAAACAATCCAGAAAATTTAATCGAATTGAGTGGACCCGTGCAGATCGCCTCGCTCAACAGCTGGACAAATTTAAGAGCAGCGTCATTGACAGTATCAGCTTCAACTCAGAGGCAGAGTCCCAATGAAATCTCTTGGTGAATTTCTCTGCCGGATGTTCCACGGTCGCCATCGGTCCATGGAGAACTGGAGCGGTTTCTACTGTAACTTGTGTTGCCGGAAGCGCATTGCTCCGTGGGGCGTGGTTAGGGAGGTGGGACGGTGAGAATTTCTGGCGAAGTAATGGACGAAGTAAACGCGGAATTAGAAGCGTACGTCTCCATGGACGAGCATCTGAACTGGTCGAGTAACGTAATCGGACGAATGTTTCTTGAAGACCCACGGCTTGCGCGCGTTCTCTCCATCGCAGGGCCTCATGCACTTCACGGCGGGGCAATCGTTTACGAGATCATGCAGCGGCAGGCCCGTAAGGATGCTCTGGCGGCGATGGAGGCGGAACGATGAGCGAGCTAAATCCGAATCACGGCGTGACTCAAGAGGTCCGTGAGCAGTGGCATAAATTCTGCGCACTCGTTTTATTCAAGCAGGGATTGACAGAGATACAGATTACTTCCGAAGACGTCGAGCGATTTGCCGCAAGCGGGCGCGCGAATATCACCGTCCGTCCAAAGGATCACGCGATAACGCTCCAACTCGTCAGCGATAAGGAAGCTGCACGCTTAGCCCGCCAGGAAGGAGGATTGCCGGTATGACGACAGAAGAGCGTATCAACGAACTAGAGAACCGTGTCGCATCTCTTGAGCGCCTGACCATGCCGATGGTGCCGCTAGGGCCGAGCCTAGACCACCGGCCCGCAGGAAGCCAACAAGCCATTGACCGCATCGTTAAAGCGGCGAAGCTGGCGATAGCTGAGTCCGTCCCTGTTGACCGATCAGCCCGCGTCTTGGCATCCGGTGCTCCCATTCCTGAGACTGAAGATCACCGCGAGATCAATCCGGGGACAGGCCAGCAAAAAGAGTACGTGGTGTTGAGTGCCGCCGAGCGGGCCAAGGGATTTGTCCGCCCCGTCCGCCAAAGCTACGTCCACAAGGTTTGCGGTGCCGTTACTGGCATGACCCGTGTAATCGCCGAGACTTACGCGCGAGACCCTGGATTCTACAGCGGCACGTTCTGCATTCAGTGCCGAAAGCACCTTCCATTGACGGAATTCGTCTGGAAGGGAACTGACGAGCAGGTTGGATCATGACAACCCGCCCAATCCCGGTAGTAGATCCGCACGTTGCACCGGAGGACAAGCCGCGACTCCAGAGCCATTCCGAGCGCATCCTCGCCATGCTCATGGATCGCCCGCAGACCAATCGCGATTTACTCGCCGTCACCCATCGGTTTAGCGGCCGGATTGAGGATCTCCGGAAGGCTGGGCATTTGATTCGCACGGAGAAGCTCGGCGGCGGGCTATTTCGATATCGGCTGGTGCGCGGATGAGCGTACAGATTTCGCCAATTGAAAAGCACTTCAGTCTGACCGAGATCGCCGAGGCGTGGGGACTCGAAGAGAAGTCGATCAAGCGTATCTTCGAGAACGAGCCGGGCGTGATGGTTTTTGCTCGCCCCACTTCAAAAAAGAAGCGTAAGTACGAGACGCTCCGCATACCGGAAACCGTAGTGAACCGGGTTCACCAGAGGATGCTCAAAGGTTAGACTGCTCGTATGCTAAAACTCTACCGCCGACATCTCAAAACCTGCGCGCACGCTCCCAAAGGACGAAAACACGTCAGATGCAAGTGCCCGATCTGGGTTGATGGAATGCTGGCCGGAAAGCGGCTACATCATTCCATGGAAATGCGTGACTGGGAGAAGGCGAGCGGCAAGATTCTGCAATGGGAATCAGCAGGGAAGGTGGCACCTGAAGATCAGGCAACCGTCACCATCGAGAAAGCCACGGAGCGATTCACTATTGAGGCGACGAAGAATCGGAAACTCGCAAAGCCGACACTGAAGAAATACCGCGTTCTGTTCGATCAGTTAAAGGCGTTCTGTCAGCACCGCGGCATCCGCTACGTGTCGCAACTGAATCTGACGGTCCTCGAAGACTTTCAATCGAGTTGGGCAGACGGGGCGCTTTCGGCTGGCAAAAAGCTAGAACGATTCCGGGCGCTGTACGCCTTCATGGAAAAGCACAAGTGGGTAGAGGAGAATCTCGCCAAGCTGCTATCCCGCCCGAAGGTGCGCCAATCCCCTACCCTGCCGTTCACCCGCGAGGAAATGACGATCCTGATCGACGGCACCACCGGGCGACTACGGGCGCTCATCCTGCTCCTCAGGTATTCGGGATTGAGAGTCGAAGACGCGGCGAGTTGCGCGGTATCCCGGCTGGTAGATGGAAAGCTCCTGCTGTACACGGCGAAGACCGGGCAGCCCGTCTATTGCGTCCTGCCTTCAATGTGCCTGCAAGCGCTGATGGATGTTGACCGCGTAAGCCAGCGGTATTGGTTCTGGACGGGGCTCGGATCGAAAGACACCCTCGCTGGAAACTATCGCCGAACGCTGCGAAAGGTGGCCAAGAGGATAGGAGTGAAGAACGCGCACCCTCACCGATTCAGGGACACGTTCGCGGTCGAGCTGCTCCTGGCCGGAGTACCGCTCGAAAGAGTATCGGTTCTTCTGGGGCACGCCAGCGTCAAGGTAACGGAAAAGCACTACGCGCCGTGGGTGAAGGCGCGCCAGAATCAACTCGAAGAAGACGTGCGGTCTACGTGGTCAGAAGACCCAGTACTAAAGGCCGGAAAACCCAAGCTGGAGCGTGTAAAATAATGCCTCAATTCCCTCAAAGTCAGCGACGTAATTGCTACACTGGAGTAATGATGTCACTCAAGACCAATAAAATAGCACCTGCGGAGATGGTGAGCCGGGCGGGACTCGGTCCCGGCTCTCACTCTTTAGATCTGCAAGTTACTGATTCTTCGTTTCCCTCAATTACCCCAAATACCAGTATTTCCCAGACCTTGTTACACGGCTGCTACACGGCGGTCGCGTAATGGGCGGCTTCACTCGGGATGTATTGAAGCGTGCCGCGCTGTTCCCGCAGCACCAGGTCATCGGTAGGTCTTTCGGTCGTGACCGCGTCGGCATGGTTGACATGACCAATTGGACGCTGCCGGAATCCCACGAAGGGGCAGCCGCTTCCCTTTACCTGGAGATCTTCAATACAGCTACCGGGCCGAATCGTGACGGCGTTGGTGCGCACGACCTAGCGGCCTGCATCCAAAACGGCTGGGTTGATCTGACCCGCTATCGATTCATTGCAATTCCGGAAGAGTGGGCGGCGGCTCTCTTACACGACAAATGCGCGGTCGATTTCCGTGGCAGTGAGAGTGCCCTGCATCGCGAGCTTAAGTGGAACGCGGCGGGCTTGCTGTTTTTGGCTGGCGTGCCAGATATCCACATGGAGTGGGATGCGCCATACGGCAAGCGGGTTGACGTCGGTTCGCCTTCCCACGGAGTCGTAATTGAATGCGGCTCCACGGAAGTGTGGGGTGCAATCTCGGCGCTTCGCTCTGACGAGATTACCTCCTTCTCGATCATTACGATGGAGCCCAGCAATAGCCCGGATTTCATTTACACCTTCAGGCGGTCAAGATCCTGGCCAGAAGCGGTGAAGTTCTTCGCGAAACGTGATGCCGAGCTTCGGCGGTTACAGATGGAATACGCAGACCAAGCAATGGCTCGGATACACCCAGCCGGAGTTCAGTCATGACGCGCCTAGCAACCGCCCTCCTGCTGTTCCTGCTGACCACCTTATGCGCCAAGCGCCTCCATTGCCCGCCCGGAACGCATCCCGTTACCGACGGCGGCAAGGTCTGGTTGAACCGCGACACGGGCAAGGTTGAATATCACGGCAAGCGGCGGAATTGGTGTCGGACGGACGGGCCGCGGAGGGGTGAATGAGCCCTGCTGTAAATCACATCCCGATTCCGTGCGAGCACAAGTACGTGTTCGTGCGGCAGATTGAAGAGCGCGATGGTGGCTTTCGGCCAGAGTCGAAATTCTACGATACGTTCTTCTGTGAAAAATGCCTGAAGACCGCAAGAGTGCAGGTTGCCCACACGGTCTCGTATGGTGACGGCAGGCGAGAAACAAGGCACGACGTATGACCGCCACCGCCCCAGCCCTGATCGGCCCCACGGATGCCGAGACGTTCACAGTGCTCTACCACCAGCACAGGCAAAAGGTAGAGAACATCATCAGGCGCATTGTCTACGCTGAGCGCGACCGCGAGGACATCGCGCAGGCCGCTTGGCTGCTCGCCTGGAGATTCCGCCATCAATTCAAGGGTGATTGCGCCTATCTGACCTGGGTTTCGTGGATCGCCAAAAATGAGGCGCTGACCTATCTGCGGCGCAAGCGTAGATCCCTCGTTTGCTACGAGGGCGATCTGCCTATCGACGGGATCGCGGGCGTCTGCCACCTCATGATCGACCCGGCGCGTGACGTGGAGAGGGTTCTCATGGACAGCGACCTAGTTGCTGCTCTGCTGCCAGTGCTTCCGAGTTATGACCTGGAAGCTATCCGGCTTGTCTACTGGGACGAGTTGGCTTACGGGGTGGCGGCAGAGATCCTGGGGACCAATCTGAATCACCTCAAGACTCGCGTGTTTCGGGCGAAGGAACGACTACGGAATCGCGCGGTTGCATTGAGCGCGGCGCGGAGAACGGGAGGGACGGTATGAAGCGAAAGACGAAAGAGCAACGTGAGTCCGAAGAGAAAGCCGCACTGAAGCGCCGGTTGCTGGACATGCTGCGCGGTGCCCATGGTGGCTATCAGGCAATATTGGACGGCGATGTAGACGATGAGGTAGAGACTCCGTCGACGCTCGGACTCGAAACATTCGCGAGATGGCTGGGGGCGATCCAGCAAACATGGATGCTCCCACGGGATGCGGATTGCAATATTCCCGGCCTTCGTGAGTGGGACATGCAGCCCACGGTGCTACATAAGTTCAGCACGGTTGATAGCGCAGCCGAGTATCTGCATTACCGGGGAGCACGCGCATGACCTGCGCCACCTGCCACCAGCCGATCCTACCCGGCCTGCTAAGCGACACGTTCAAGGAGGAAGATTTCCACGAGAACCCATCCGATTGCGTAGCCGCCACGGAAGCAGCCACGGCCCGGAAGTGCGCCGAGATCGCGTGGGAGCGATGCCGATTGCTCAACGGGGATGCCATTGCGCAGAGTCGAGCCGGGCGTCCTGAGATGGCCAACCTTACCGCTCTTAAGGCGGATCAGTTCTTATGGACGGCCAAGGCTATCGGCCGCGCATACCCGAAGGCATTCGTGCAAGAGGAGGGCGTCTGATGGCATGCAAATGTGTGACGTGCGCTGAATGCAACGGCAGCGGGCAAGTGATGGAATCGCAAATCGGATATCCAGAAGAGGACCTAGAAACCTGTTCCAATTGCGACGGTTACGGTCGGTCCGAAATCTGCGAGGAATGCCTAGATGAGGAGGATGAATTCTGATGATCTGCCCCATCAACCCCGACCGCTTAACCGAGCTCTGCGAGGCCGAGAGGCGCATGAAGTTCCTGGAGGCGTACGCTGCTGACCGAGGCGTCGTGCTAACCGATTTCGGGGGCGCGAATAGGGTCCTCGCGGGGAAGTCATTCGGGGTCTTCTCTGCGATGGTCGATGGTCTGATGCTCCAGTTTCCCGAACTGTGCGAGGAAATCACGGAGGTGCAAGTTGACAGAAGTTGAAAGATGTGGCGTCTGCGGATGGCGCTTAGCGGAAAGCATGGCACAGGGCTGCACGAAGGAGTCCTGCTCCATGCGCCCGGCTCCTGCGATTCGGTACGACGCGCCTAAAACGCCATCTGAAGTTGAGCGGCTCACCGCCCGAGTGGCCGAGCTGGAAGCCGAGAACGATGTGATGGGATTGCGTATCGTCGAGGAGCGAGAGCGAAGTTACTTCAATAGATGCCATCAACTGGAGGCCGAGAACGCGGTGATGCGGACGGCGCTGGGGCGAAACAGGCAGGGCTACCTGAACATCCTGGAGATGCGTAAACTGTCGAGCGAGCAATGGGGCTCTCGTGATGGATACGGTGGCCGCTACGGAGCACTCACTCGTGAAGAAATTGAGGCCGTGATTGCCGATATCGAAGCCGCCCTCTCCTCCGCACCCGTGGCCGCTGAGCCGAAGGATGACCCGCTGAAGAGAATCCGAACACTCGAAGCCAATTGGGACACCTACGGGGCTCCTGCGATAAATCCGTTATCAATCGCGTTGGCCGAAACGATTCGCACCAAGGTGCAATTTGTGCCGACGTCGAAAGGTGGCGTGCAGGCCGAGTGGCATGTTAATGGATTCGACATCGAGATTGAGATCGGTCCTGATGGGTCGATGGAAGCATGGAGCAGCGCGTGCCCAGAGAAGGATGGTCCGATCCGAAAGGCGCTGGCGCTGGATTGGCTCCAAGACCAAATCGTGGACACTATCTACCTGGATGACGGGCGGATTGTTGACGTGAAGGGCGGAAATGTATTGGAAACTATTGAGGCAGCCGCGCGGGAAGCGCTGAAGGCGGGCGTCCAATGCGATACCTAATTCCGCTCCTCCTGCTCGCATCCTGCCGTCACCATATCCCGCCTCACGGATTCGCCGTTCGCGAGCCGGAGCCTTCGGCCTGCTGGGCATCGATGGATGGGCACGTGTTTAGGCCGGTTTTGTGTGAGGAGGGGAAGTAGATGGGAATTGAAACGGAAATATCCTGGACTGACCATACATTTAACCCGTGGTGGGGTTGTGTCAAAGTGAGCCCCGCATGCGATCGCTGCTATGCGGAGACATTCAGTAAGCGTGTCGGATTTGCCGAATCAGGCTCAAAGTTTCCCATTTGGGGTAAGCAAGCTGGCCGCCGCTTCTTTGCAGGCAGCCACTGGTCCGAGCCTTTGAAATGGGATAAGAATGCTGCTAAGGAAGGCGTTCGCAAGCGCGTGTTCTGTGGCTCCATGTGCGATGTCATGGAGGAATACAACGGCACAGAGCATCTTGTCCGCGAAGGGCTTGAGGAGTCGCGCCGATGGCTCTATAGCCTAATCGAGCGTACGGCGAATCTCGATTGGTTGCTACTCACGAAGCGACCACAGAACTTCCGGCGATTCCTTCCGAAGGGGTGGCTCGCTAATCCCAGGCCGAACGTTTGGGGGATGGCAACGGTCGAGAGCCAGGAGTTCATGTGGCGCGCGAAGGAGTTATGCCAAACACCCTTTGCGATTCGTGGCATTTCCGCAGAACCATTATTGGGTCCTTTGGATTTCACCGCCGTTGACTATCGAAATGATCTCCGACAATCTCTGGTTAAATTCGCGCGCGAGACTCCATCGCTAAATCTCTTGACCGGTGAATGGTTCGACGGATGGGACTCAGGAGAAGACGGGGCAAGGCTGGACTGGATCATTGTAGGCGGAGAATCTGGCGCGGGCGCGCGCCCATCACATCCAGATTGGTTCCGATCTATTCGTGACCAATGCGTCAGGGCTGGTATAGCTTTCCACCATAAACAAAACGGCGAGTGGGCTTCGGTTAGCGAAGTAGCGGGCGCGGGTGCTCATCGCTATTTCGAAGACGGCGCGACTGTTCGACGCGTCGGGAAGAAAGCCGCCGGCCGCCTGTTAGACGGACGCACGTGGGATGAAATGCCGAGGGCAGCGGACTAATGACCAAATACCGCGCGATCAAAGAAACGGTTGACGGTATCAAGTTCGACTCGCGGAAAGAGGCCGAAGCCTACCGTAAGCTGAAGATCCTCTATCAGGCCGGTGAGGTTCGATGTTTGAAGTTACAGCCCGAATTCAAGCTCACGGCTGGTATCAAGTATCGCGCTGATTTCGATGTGGTCTGGAAGGATGGGCGGCGCGAGTGCATCGACGTAAAAGGATTTAAGACCCCGGTATTCAAGCTCAAGATGAAACTCATGAAGCATGATTTCCCGGATGTGAAATTGGTTCTTTGGTAGTTTTTCTCCCAACCGCCTGGTGCTGTAGCGGCAAACAGGTGGCCGGGATTTGTACAGGAATTACATACTTGACTTCCTTGGGTTAGGAAAGAGGCGAAACGAATGATTCGGCCAGAACGATGCATGTATTGCGATTTGCTTATCGCCAAAATTCGAGTACCAGGGCGTATTGGAGGTCGTATATTTCGCTGGGCGACGGTCGAAGGCGCTCACCTCTACTGTCCGCAGGCGGGTGCTGATTGTTGGCACGAGCCGAAGTATGCCACCCCAGATGAAGGGTAGTTGTGTATATAAAATCCCATTTGCACAGGCTGGAGGGCCTGAAGTATGTTAGCACCGAAGTTTTTGGCAACGCTCACGAATATTGGAACGGGCAAACTGGCGCGCTTGTTCCATGAAATTTGTGACGAGGCGAAAAGATGAAGCCCTACTACGAACATGGCGGGATAACCATATTCCACGGGGATTGTCGCATGGTTTGCTTGTCTCTTCGCGACAGTCTCTTTCAGAAGCCTCGCGTCATTATCACTGATCCGCCATATGGAGACACTTCACTCGATTGGGACCGCCGAGTCTCGGGCTGGCTCGAGGCCGCAGGATCTGCTCTGCTACCCGGCGAAGCTTCTGTCTGGTGCTTCGGTTCGATGCGACTGCAAATGCACAGCTTCGTCGAATTCACCCGACTCGGTTGGAAATTCGCACAGGATCTTGTTTGGGAAAAACAGAATGGCAGTTCTTTCCATTCCGACCGTTTCAAGCGCGTCCATGAACACCTGGTTCAGTGGTATCGGGGAGAGTGGGGAGAGGTTTATAAATCTCCGGTCGTGACTCTGGGACACACGGCCAAAACCACGCGCCGCAAGTCGCGTCCACCACACACCGGAAATATCGGAGCCGCTTCTTACGTATCAGAAGATGGCGGGCCGCGCCTGATGAGATCTATCATCTTCGCTCCAAACTGCCACGGACACGCCGTCCACCCGACCCAAAAGCCAGTCGAGATAATCGATCCACTATTGCGCTACTCCGTGGCTGCAGGCCAGATCGTGCTCGATCCGTTCGCCGGGAGCGGATCTACCCTCGTAGCTGCCAAGCAACTCGGCCGACGCGCCATTGGAATCGAGATTGATGAGAAATATTGCGAATTGGCCGCTAAGCGTCTCTCCCAGGAAGTGATGGACTTCAGTGAGGTCTCCGCATGAGCAAACCCACCTACTACACCCTGCGATGCAAGACACTCACAATCGCCGAATGGTCCCGAGAGTCCGGTATCAATCACATGACCATCCGCGAACGCATTCAGGCAGGCTGGGAGCCCGAGGCCGCGATATTCACGCTGGTGGACCGGGCCCGTCATCCTAAGCGGGTTCGTGGTAACGAAGCATGGCGCGCACTATCGGATCAGTCGCGAGGCATGGCGGCATACCGGAGGGCACGATGAAATTGGAATTCGGCAAGCCAGAATCAAAAGTGGAATTCGCGTCGCAGGCCAAGCACAATTCATCCGTCGCGCTCGCGTTGAAGGCAATGCGCCAGCTCGGTATCGGCGTCGTTAAGCAGTGCGACATCTGTCATGAATGGCCGTACGAAACATGCTTCGATTCGTGGCTGTGTAATCACCGTGGCCTTTTCGATAAGTCGCTGCGCGATGCCGGTTACGATCTCGCCGTGCTCAACGATGCAGCCCGCCAGTGGGCGAAGGAGAACTCCAGTGAATAGCCCAATGACCGACGAGCGAATCGCGGAGATCAAGGCACGCGAGCAGGCTGCTACAAAAGGCCCATGGCTCTGTGTCTTTCGTGGAGATGGAAGCGGGAGCGTGTACGAAGGTACAGAGGAAGAATATGACGACGTCGCCTTGATAGATGACGCGCGATGTCCTTACATACGCGGCGAGGTTATCTACGAGGACGGCGTGTTTGCCGCCCACGCCCGCCAGGACATCCCGGATCTACTCGCCGAAGTGGAGCGTCTCCGTGCCATCGAGGCTGAGCACGAAGAGCAATCCATTACCGTACCGACCGCTGGAGGTGGTCAGCATGGCATCAACTAAGTTTACTACGGACAGCCCAACCGAAAGAGGCGACGCATACAGGGCCGTTCGGCTAATCTATGACAAATCTCCTGGTAGAAGCTGGAGCCGAGAAGTAGAGCGACTCCAGGCGACCTTACTCGCTTCGGAGGCCACCGATGGGCGCTAAGGGGACACGAAGGAAGACAGAGCCCGCCGCTAATATCGTTAATCGGGTGCGGGCCGTCGCCTGCCTTGCCAGATCGAGTTGGGGAACGCCAGAGAATGAGATGTTTGCTTTTCTGTCAATTTTCCACCCCGAGATCCCACTCCAACGGCGGATTCGGTTATGCCGTGAAGCGAGAAAAACAGCATGACCGCCACCAAAGAGCGCGGACTGATCTGCCGGGGGCCCGAGGCTCTGGCTATCTGGTCGGGACGGCAGAGTCAAGTGAGGCGGCTGGTGAAGCCACAACCACAGAGAATCAGTGCCGAAGATCCAGGTTGGGTGCTGAATGTCCATGCCCACGGCAGAGGCGGAACGATCACTTGGGACGAACACACTCTCTACCGCCGCCAAGAACTACTCTCCACTGTCTGTCCCTTCGGCGAGGTGGGCGATCTGATTTTTGTCAAAGAGGCGTATCGGCTACTGAATGGTCCCGACCGATGCACTAAGTGCGGGGCCCGCAAGCCCAATAGCTATTGTATTGGTGGCTGTAAGGTATATCTGCCCGATTTAGATCACCGCGCCGGACATGAAGAACTCGGCGGCATGTGGAAACTCTCATCTTGCATGCCCAGATGGGCCGCTCGTTCCGTCCGTCAGATCACCGACGTGCAGATCGAACGGCAGGACGATCAGTGGGTCTGGGTGCTGTCGCTCACGGCTGTGCCTTCGGAGGCCCGCTAGCATGGCCGAAACCATCAAAAAACATTCGTATATCGTTGTGATTTTGTGGGAAAATGGAGTACGGAACGGGCGGTGCTGGAAACACCACCCGCGCCTATCACGCATCACGGCAAAGGAGGCCGCGAGGTGAATACATCTCAGGGTATCACGGGCGCATCGCCCACGATCAAACATACGCACGAGGGTTTGCGAAAGTTCAGCGGGAAAGAACGTCCCATACTTTTTTCGCCAGCCATGGCGCAAGCTGTACACCAAGGGAGAAAGTCGCAAACAAGGCGAACCATGAAGCCGCAACCGGTGATGAGTACCCTCACTGATCGGCTACATCTGTGGGCGACTGAGACCAAGGAGATTACATGTCCATTCGGTAAGTCGAAAGATCGCCTTTGGGTGCGGGAAGCTTGGCTCCCCGCCAGACATGGTTCCTACGATCCAATCGAACGCGGAGACAGGAGCTACGATCTCAGATCGAGGTGGGTATGCTCAATCTCGTATAGGGCGGAATATCCATACGGCAATGACGACTATGACGGTCACTGGCGTCCCGGCATACACATGTTCCGGTGGATGTCACGCATCCTCACTGAAATAACCGAGGTTCGCGCCGAACGGCTACGCGATATCTCGGAAGCGGACGCAATCGCGGAAGGTGTGTCGATGGATGAGAAGGGTTGGTTTTTCGTCCAAGGGCTGGTGAGGCATGGGTGGCTACTGAGGTTTCGCACGGCCCGCGAGTGCTTCTTTTCGCTCTGGGAATCGATCAACGGGGCCGAATCTTTAGCCGCCAATCCTTGGCTCTGGGCCATTTCGTTTCGCAAGCTGGGCGCGACGGAGGTCGGGTAGGCATGGCGAAGAAATTCCCGTACTACCCACATTTCGTGGACGATTTCTCCGGCGACAAGAACGTGCTTGCGATGAGCCTCGCGGAAGTTGGGCTGTATCAACTCATGCTGGACCAAGCATGGTCGCTAGAATCCCTTCCCGACGATCCAGAGGCGGTTGCTGTGTTAATCCGAAGGAAGGCATCGGATGTAAAGAAGGCTTGGCCCAAGGTACGTGAGTGCTGGGTTCCGAACTGTCAAGCCGGTATGATCGTGAACCCTAGGCAAGAAGAAGAGCGCCTCAAGGCAATAGAAAAGTCTGAACAAGGGAAGAAGGCGGTTAGCCTGAGGCGAGATCGTAAGAAATCAGTAGCTACTGAATCTCTACCGAAATCTTACGTCAGTACAAAATCAGTAGGCAGTTCAGTAAGTACTGAATCTCTACCACGCGCATATGACTCTGAATATGATTCTTCTGAAGATCTTAAAAAAGTAAATGATGCCGAGTTAGAACCGAGCTACTGGTCGAAGAAACTTTACGATCAACATCCGAAAGCCAGAAATCGGACATTGGTCGAGGCCTGGGTTTGTAGATACTTCGTGGATTTTGAAGACCCAAAAGAGTTTGCGCTGAACATGCGCGAGATATACCGCGTCCACGCGCTGTGGTGCGCTACAGATAGCTGGCAAAAAGAAGGCGGGCAGTTCGCTCCAAAGCTCGATGAGTGGCTTGACGACCATGGCTGGAAGCGGGAGCCCAAACAGGCCAACGGATCGAAATCGAAACTCGATCTGCTGATGGAATCGATATGATTGCCGAGGCATACGCGAAAGCCCAGGTAAAGCGGCTGGCTGGGTTGGATTTCTTCCCGGCAGAGCCCGCCGCGGTGAGGGAATTGGTCTCGGCTCTGGCACCCGCGAAGTCTGAATCTCTGGCAAGAATTTGCATCGATTCGTTTCTGGCTGAGATGACGCAGTGCCCGAAGCCGGCCGAAATTCGGCGCGTGCTGTTTGATATCTCGGTCGAGAAAGAATGGCAACCCGCAGACGAAAAAGAGAGATCGCGATGCGAGCGATGCAACGGAAGCGGCTGGGTCCACGAGGTTCGAGTAATCCGTGCCCCGCACTATGGGCCGCATGGTTCGAAGAATCTTTACGCGATGAGGTGTCCATGTCGGAAGTGAATTCCAAAACTCCACCATTGCCGTCTGTGGCCCAGCACGGGCCATCTGGTGAGCGGGGAGCGAGGGAGAAAACGCATGCGTGAACGAGTTAAGCGCAAAACAAGGGAAGATTATATGCATCTTGGTTTTAGTGGGGTTACCTGCATTGCCTATCCAAAATGCTCCAAGCGGGCAATCGGTTCCCGCTTTGTAACATACCTAGAAAATTACGTCACCTGCCCCAAGTGCCTAGCCTGGATGGTGGCAAATACTCGGTCCGACCCTGCGACGGCGCGAGGTGCCAAGTGATCCGCTTCATACGCCACAATCCATCGGCCCGACTGCCGGAAGCTATCTACGGTCGCTACGTAGCTGGCGAGCATGTTTCAAACATGGCGATTGATTACGGAACGACAGTGGTGGAGGCCTATTGGGCCATAGAGCTCCAAGCGGTATCAGGAAGCGCGTCAGGTGCTGGTGGGCATGGGGAGGATTGAGGGATGACGATCCCGAATTGGGTGCTGATTAGCGCCGCGTGGTTGCTGATGCTGTCTGGATTGTGTTGCCTGCTCGGCTTACTGATAATCCTAGCGGATCAGGTATTTTATGCTCATGCGCCACTTTGACATCCGAGATGCCTTCTTTCGGGCGTACGGAAAGATCGTTCGAGATCGCGATGGGGTACAACTATGACCGCCGAACGCGAGCCTGGCTGGTACTGGGTGAAGTTTACGACCGAGAGCCAATGGAAAGCTTGCGAGTTTGCATTTTATCAAGATAAACAGGAAATATGGTACTACGGAGGCAACTTCACAAGACCATTCGCTGTCATCGGCCCGCGAATCCCGACGCCGGATGAGGTGGCCACTTGAAGCGATCAGACAGCTTCCACCGTGCCGTGAATCTCGTTTTGGACGGTGTTGATGTCCGTGGCCACTACAACCTTCGCCCGGACCCGTCCACCACGCTCCCGCATTCCCAGAACCGCAGTCTTGCCGACCGAGCCACGGCCAGCCTTGAGTTTCTTGTATTCGTGCTTATTCTTCTCTTTGCCGCCTACGAAGGTTTCGTCAATTTCGACCATGCCGCGAAGTTTGTCGAGGTTGCCATCACCACCGCAAGCCTCACGGAGACGGCCAAGAACGAACCATGCCGACTTCTGGGTGATGCCGATCTCTTTCGCCAACTGCATGGAAGAGATACCCTTACGCGAGGTGACAAGCAGGTACATTGCGTAAACCCACTTGTGGAGCGGGACATGGGACCGTTCGAAGATGGTTCCGGTACGGACGGTGAAGTCCACCTTGCATGCGTTACAGCGGTAGTAGCCACCCTTCCGCTTCGTGATGCGGTCCGAAGACTTACATTCGGCGCACGTCGCGCCGTTCGGCCAGAGCCGATCCTCCAGATACTCCCGCGCGGCTTCCTCGTTAGGGAACATCTCGAAGAGTTTGAAAGTGCTGATGGTGCTCTTGCTCATGCCGACACCTTGGCGTCCATGTGATGAAGTTTGCCAACATAAACCAACTCTGGAGAGGATGCGCCATCCGTCAGGACGTAATGAAATCCGCCGTGCATCGGAGGCATTGGGGCACTGGCTGGACGCTCCACGATATTCCCATATCCGTAGACCGGGGTCCGCTTATTGTGGCCTGTGATTTGGGTGTACTGGATAGAAACCCGATCACCGATTTTGAATCTCCTCTTGCTCATAACTCCCATGTCTCCCCGTCTGCGGATCGTTCCTTCATGTACTCCCGCAGTTCGTCGGCCCATCGGCGAGTGTCGGCCAGGAAGCAATCAAGCATGCGCTCAATCGCGCCGTCGCAATCCCCGAACCGCTCAGCGAGCCGAAGGATCGTCTTTTCCACGCCATCATCCAAGCGCCTTAGATCCTTCTCGGTCAGGCGGATCGCCCTGCATGGCCGCATCTCTGAGGCGGATACCTTCTTTGGCTTCTTTGGCGTTCTGTGGCTCTTGTCAATCAAACAGGTACAGCCGTTTACGCAGGCAGGGGAGCACTGCATCTTAGACCTCCCTGCCTTGAGACACATACATGTAGTCCGCTACAAGATCCGTAGCCCTACCTTCCGAGAGACCGTCGAAGCGTTCCTTAAGGGATTCCTTCATCTCTTCAAATGTTGCGGTATTCGGCAATTCGTCGAGGACATCGGCTACCGTGGCCATTTACGCCACCTCCTTTCCGAAGAAATCGTACTCACATACTCCATTCACCCGAACTTGGGCATAGCCGAGCATGGTGGTGGATTCCGCCGAATGCATGTGCTCTTCGGTCAGATAATACTTTGCCCGCTTCTTGGCCTCTGCAATCGTCTCGCACTCCTGGTCAACCCAGCTTCCGTCATTCTCAAGTCGTTCCTGGCTAGGGGCCGCTACTACTGTGATAATTCGCCGTTGCTTCATTTCGTTGTGGCTCCTTACTTCCACAACACCATTGTACATAACTCCCGTAAGGTAGTCAAGTATATAATTCCCCTATGTATCTCCGATAGAGATGTGATCTATTTTTCTTTTAGATGCATCTATCGGTTCTGTACATAAAAACTAGTGCTTGGCGTCTTGATATCTGTGGGCCACAAAGTATAGCCTGAGAGGTGAACTGAGCCCCCACCTCCTATGGAGGCAGGGGCTAAAGCGACCCAGACGAGGATAACCAAGTCCGGGCCGTGGTGGGTAACACTGAGCGTTAATCTCATGTTACTCCTTCGCTTGCAACTCCCGAATTTAGGATGTTGGCGCATCCTATGGGAATCGCAAGACTCTCGTTGGCGGGGGCTTTACCCAAAGCCCCGTTCTCATTCCTTACTTAAGGCTTGATTCATATTATCCCCCATTAGTATTTCCGCGAAGCGGGACGCTCCATGGGATGGCTCCACAGTAGGCAGTCCCTTGTAGATATTGGGTTCACTGCCAGCACCCTTCCTAGCGAGTTTGATTCTGTTCTGATTCACCAGACCATTCAAGGATTGCCCGACAGAATAGATGGGCTTCTGTGCCTTGAGGGGAAATTTGATCTCGATCAGCTTCGCGAGCACCTTCTGGGTGGTCCATCGATTCCCTGGTTCCGCATTTATGATCTCTTCGATTTTGCCTCGGAGGGAAGTTGCTGGGCCGTTGTCTTCATCCGACTGATCAATGCTATCCGTTCTCCGTGCATCGGGCGGCATTAGTGGAAGCTGCCGGTCATCTGGAAGAGCGGAAAGTTTACCGTTTTTAGCAGCCATCAATCTCTCAACACGCTCAAGGGCTTCCAGGTCCTTGCGAAGCTCTTCTTTGAGTGCTGCAAATTTCTGCGTGTCTACATCCATGGATTGTTACCTCTGCCATGGATTGTATCATGCATCGAGCAATCCAAGAGGTGGACACTGTGTCCACCTAAAATAGGCGATTATAATGATTATGAGACGCTAGGATCAAATGGTGATCCGACCTCACGGTATGTCAAGTATATTATTGCCAGAAATGATCCACGCGGCCGTGACAGGCGAAGGACTACAGGCCATTCGGGACAATGCGGAATATCAGCGCATAGCGTGGGGAGTGGCGCTCCGTAAGAACCGGATGCCGGTACTTCGATTCGAGAATGCCGATGCCGATGGTGCAAATCCTGGCGATTCGCTGTAGCGGGTCAGCCGAGGCTAGTCTGTCGCTTCAGCCGACGCTTGCACTTCGGGCACTCGCCGCATTCGCATGAGGGTTTTCGACCGAATTTACGCCCGATCTCGCTGCGCTGTTCTGGTGTCAGAGCCGAAAACCCTTTCGCGACTTTAGCCTTTCCGCCCTTTCGGCCCAGAGCCACCGCTGCGCGATTCTTTTTGAGGGGCCACGGCGATCCGGTCGGCGAAGCTCCGTTAGGATTGAGATAACCACGCTGGCCATCGGATGGTCTATAGAATTTAAGAAAAACACCAGTACCGGGTGAAAGGTCAGCGCCTTTCTGGTCAAGCCATCTGCGAAGCTGCCTGACTGCGGCTGTATCCGACTCGACTGGCAATCCGACTGATTCCGTCTGCGCTCCCTCGTCCCCCAACGTCACAATTTCGATTGAGTAGGCCGTGCTCACTATCGCACCGCCGTGTACTGCTGGATAGCTGCCTTCGAAGCATTCGCGACCAGCGGGTAATTCTTGTTGTCGATGAACTGTTTTGTGGTCCAGGTATCGAGTTTCTTGGCTGCACCGCCGCAGACCTCGGAGACGATTTCCAGCCAAACGGCCGGCATTGTTCCGCCCTCGACTCTTAACCTTGCTTCGGCTACCAGACCATTAAGGCTTGTGATCCAACCGGCCTTGATTTGCGTGGCCCATGCCACCTGCTTTTCACTGCCGATCATCTGTTTTGTTGTCGTTTTCATGAGCTAACTATAGCATTACCGGTTATGCTATCCAAGAGAATAATTCAGCCATCCGAAAAATGAACCCGAAGACGATTTGGTACCAGCCGTGGGTAGCGGCATCCACACCCCAGTAATCCGGCCTTGCCAGTGACACACCGCTACCTGTTGTAATTTTTACTTGACAATGTCCTATAAACGGACTACCGTGTTTGTGTAACGCTTACAAGACAGAAGATCGTTTTGCAAGACAACGTCGCCGTATCGAGCACTGGGACATCCGGCGCGTAGGTCCATAGCGGCTCTTCCCAGGCCCATCCGTAACAAACAATCCCCTATGCAATCAAGGCAATTACCAGTCCTCGACGTGTCTGGCGATTTGGTGCAATACATCGATTCCGAAAAGGCCGATGCATTGCCGTGGCGATACAAGCCACGTGTAAAAACGAAGACAAAGAAGGGCAGGACATCCGAAAAGATCACGGGCTACACGCTGGTACCATTTGCCTCGCATCTTGACAACAGGCCGTTTTCTCGACTCGGCATGGGATTTGAACAGCTCCTTCCGTGCGGAAACGTGTGCTATGCACTCGGCGGAACACCTGGCAGTGAGTCCATGAAGCTCATCTGATGTACTCCCCAGAGAAAGCGTGGCCCGAGCCAGAGACCAACGATGTCGCCGGTAAGCGCTGTGGCCGCCGCGGGGCCGATCTCCAGTAATCGGAGTTCCGTGATCGACCGCAAGCTGCGGGAGTTGGGCTATCGCAAGGAGCGGCAGATCGAAGGATGGCGGATTGTCACGCTGATCTCCGAGCCGTTTCGATTTGTGGAGGACCAATGATCACCCTGCGCCTATTTCTGATCGTGATGGCGGTAATCTTTTTCGTACTTGACGGCGTCCGCGCGCCTCTTTCGGTCAACTGCACGTCGTTAGGATTAGCATGTCTGGCTCCGCTCCCAGATAGATAGGAACGGACCGCTACACGGTCGCGGCGAAAGCCCAGGAACTTGAGAAGAGCGAGCGTCATCGTCACGAAAGTGATGCCCCACGGCGGTCCGGGTGCCATTGGATGATGGAAAAGTCACAAACCAGAAATGGTCGCTGATATCGCCTAAGCGAGTAATTGTGGGAGTTCCTGCCAAAATTTCAGCGGTCCGCCTTATCTAAATTTCAATCTTAAAGCCCGGTTAGCTTAACGCCTGCACTGGGCTCCAATTCTTCGTTCCCTTAATCCGCAAAACTCAGGAGAAAAACATGAAACGTATCGCGTGCATCGCACTGCTTGTAATCACACTTGCGGCCCAATGTTTTGCCGTTGGTCCGACGATCCCGCCGAACCCTTGGGATGACACGAGCTGCCCTGGTGGCGAGACTGGCTGTAATCCGTGGTAGCTCAGATCGACTGGCGTCGTAGCTCTTCTGCGATCCCGCGAAGGAAGTAACCGAACATCGGGACGCAGATGAGGATAATGGCCGGGCTCGCTATGGTGTCCAGGAATTGGACGGTCGCCGTGAGCCATGCGGGCATGTCGCGATTGTAGCAGAATGGTTAGGTAGGGGGTAGGGTGGACGAATTGGAAATTAGTTAGGGCGAAAAGTTGAAAGGCAAATAGAAATGGCACTAACGCCGGACGAAGAAAGCCAACTCAAGACCCAGTTGTTACTCGATAGGGTGTTCGCTATCGCCTTCGCCTGTATTCTCTTGATTATTGGTATCTGTAAGCTATTCGGGTTCTGACTATGCAACGTAGATCCTTCCTCACGTCTCTGTTCGTGGCTCCGGCCCGCGCGGTTAAGGCCGCTCCTGTGCTGGCGAAGGCCGTCGCACCAATCACTGTAAATCACGAACGCGCATTGGCTGGTTTGCAGAATGGCTATTACACAATCAATCAAGTTCGTGCCATTCTCAATCCGCCAAGTTACACTGCTGTTTTCAGTGGGCGAATTGGCGAAGACGGGAGAGTATTAATCGAGTCATTCGATAATCTGTATCCAAATCAGGTAAGTGCCATACGCGCCTCTAAAACGCTGCGCTGAATATCCCTGTCCCAACAAAGTCGTCAGCGGCCGATGTACTGAACACCAGCGCGCCAAGCACAAGCGCATCGACGCACGTAGAGGCAGCAGTCACGCACGAGGCTATGACAGCGCATGGGATGCTCTGCGAGTACAGGCCTTCGTCCGCGATGGATGGCGATGTCAGTCATGTGGCTGGGAGCCGGAGTTGGTCAAGGCGTACAGAGAGATGGGCGAAGGGTTACCGGCCATACAGACGATGCTCGACATCCTGCGAGTGAGATGCCACGCTGGGCAACGACACCTTGACGCGGACCACATCATCCCGTTTGGTACACGACTGGAGTTGAGGCTCGATCTGTCGAACGTTCAGTGCCTGTGCAGTTCCTGCCATAAGGCTAAGAGCCGCAACGAGATGATGGAGGGATTAGGAAGATGACTGTACCTGTTGTGTTGGCTATCGGTGGTGCGATGTGCATCGTGTTGCTCTGTCTGACCGCTTGCCTGCTCATGTTAATTGGTGCTGGTCTCCGAAAGGCGGATGCTAAGGTGTTCGATGACCGCCTCAAGCAGGAAGGATGGGTGCGAGTTCCGTCGGATTACGAATTAGAAAAGAAGTCACAGCCTCTATATCCGAATGGATGGCTTCACACCGACAGGCTGAGTGACGTAGGCGATACGTTACACGACGATACGGGTGGGGGACATAAATTCCCTGGGCGAAACCGCCAGAGACCGCCGCTGCCCTCGCCTGCACGCGCATGCAAAACCAAGAAACAAAAGCACTTATCTGCCTTGAAAGGTTTCAATATAGAAGCAGTTGAGGGTTCACGGTAGAAGCAAGAAATTCCCGCGATGGCACTGACATGATAATCAGTGAATCTTGGCAAATCGACTTAAGTAATTGACCGCGTAGACAAAAGTCCACTTGACAATATGGCGCGCCCGCGAACACCAACGGCCCTTAAGCTCCTGAAGAGCACCGATCAACCCTGTCGAACCAATCAATCTGAGCCGAAGCCCGAAGTTGGAATCCCGGAGTGCCCGGACCACTTGCCAGAGGCAGTCAAGACGGCGTGGCCGCTGATCGGAGCGGTGCTCGAAAAGATGGGCGTGCTGACGCTCTCGGACGGTCTGGCGCTTGAAGGACTCTGCGCTACCTACCTGGAGCTCCGGACTGCGCGCGCATCGCTGCAAGAGAACGGCGGGGGTGCCCTGACGTATGAGTGCGTAACCGAAGGCGGCGCGAAGATGTACAGGCCGCATCCCGAAGTTGCGATGATCGCCGACTTGGATCGCCGATATCAAAGCTGGCTGACGAAGTTCGGATTGACGCCGGCTGATCGCTCGAAAGTTTCCGCAATTGTCAAAGAAGACACAAGCTCCGGCTGGAACTCCATCTAAGAACTTTCTCGGGCTCGCGAACGATTATGTTGCCGACGTACTGAACGGCACGGTACCGGCCTGTAAGTGGGTACAACTGGCGTGTCAGCGCCAGCGAGACGAGTTGAAGCGATGGGGCGGCGGCAAAGATGACCCGTACGTGTTCGTGCCAGACGCTGCGGCGAGGGTTTGTCGGTTTGTCGAATTACTTCCTCACATCGAGGGACCGAAGGCTGAGCGCGGGGAGCGGCTAATTATTGAGCCGTGGCAGGCGTTTGTACTGTCTACGGCGTTTGGTTGGAAGGTTGCTACTACAATGCGGCGGCGCTTCCGTCGTTCGTACCTAGAGTTGCCCCGCGGTAACGGCAAGTCAACGCTGCTGAGCGCGGTGGCGCTGTATATGGGTTTCGCCGACGGAGAGTCGGGGGCGAAGACATACAGCGCGGCCACGAAGAAAGACCAGGCCCGCGTGGTCTTCGACGTCTCGCAGCACATGGCGAGGCGAACGCCGGAGTTCAGGGCAAAGTTCGGCGTCGAGGTTTCGGCACATTCGATCCACCAGATCTCCACGGCCAGCAAGTTTGTTCCGCTGAGCGCAGAGGACGACAGCCTTGACGGGCTCAATATCCACTGTGCAGTTATTGACGAGCTCCACGCGCACAAGACTAGGAAGCTTTACGAAGTTCTTGAAACCGGCGTCAACAAGCGGGACCAGTCGATGCTGTGGACGATCACCACGGCGGGCTGGAACATCGCGGGCATCTGCTATGAGATTCGTCGGTATTTGCTTGCGGTATTGGAAGGAAATTCCGAGGATCACGGTTTCTTCGGCATTATCTGGACGATAGACGATGAGGATGACTGGACCACAATAGAGGCGCTGCGGAAGGCGAACCCCAACTGGGGGATATCGGTGGACGAAAGCGGGACGCTAGGTCTTCAGAAAAAAGCAATCCAAGTCCCAAGTGCTGTAAACGGATTCCTTACCAAGTGCCTGAATGTCTGGGTCAGTTCCGATACTGGCCTGTTCGATATGCGGGCATGGGCGGCGGCAGGCGACCCCAAGCTCAGGATCGAGCAGTTTGTCGGGCGCAAGTGCTGGATCGGTGTCGATCTTGGGTTTGTTGACGACATCGCCGCGGTGGTCCAACTGTTTGAGATTGACGACGGCTATGTGGCCTTCGGGACCTACTATCTGCCGGAAGCAACGGTCACCAATAATCGCAACTCACAGTATTCCGGCTGGCAGCGCGCAGGTTATATTACACAGACCCACGGGTCCGTGACGCACATCGGGCGAATCGTTTCCGACATCGGAACATTATTGGCCGAGCACAACGTGCAGGAGATCACATACGACCGGTACGGAAAGCTAATCCTACTGAATCAGTTTCATGAACAGGGCATTCCCATCGAAAAGCTCGAAGAATTCGACCAGAGCGTCCGCTCAATGTCACCAGCGACTGAGCGAACTATGCAACTCGTTCTGGAGGGCAAGATCCGGCACGATGGGAACCCGGTTCTCTTCTGGGCAATGGGCAATGTGATTGGGCATTTCGACAAGAACAATAACGTGCACGCCACAAAAGAAAGTAACGACTTGAAGATCGACCCGTCCATCGCACTCCAGATGTGCGTCGGGAGAGCGATGGTCGCAACGAATGTTCAGTCCGTATACGCAGATCCCGAAACAGCAGTCATCTGATGCCGCAAATCAATACCCTAGCGTCACTTGGCGGAAATCTGTATGTACCCGAAGCCAAAGAGATTCAGACGATTGCGACCGTTGATACGACCACGGACGCACGCAGTTGGTATCAGCAGAATGGATACCGCGGAATTTCCGGGAGCCTTGGTTTTGGATTATCGGCAGACCAGTCATTCCAAGTATCCGCATTCCTAGGCGGGGTGAAGCTGATCTCCGAGGACATGGGGACCTTGTCTTTCGATACGTACATTCGCTCGAAAGATAAGTCTTCGATGAATCTGGCGTACGGTTTGTCGATGTATTCGGTGCTCCATGATTTGCCGAATCCTTACATGAGCTCGGGTGAATTCGTGGAGGCGATGACGGCGCAATCTCTGGTGTACGGGGAATCGTTTGCCAGAATTGACCGCAGCTCCGAGGGGGACCTGATTTACCTATGGCCGTTCCGGCCGGGGACCATCACCAAGGACAAAGACAGAAGCGGCAACAGGGTGTATGTCCATAGAGATGGCGCGGAGAGCGGAACCTACTACCAGGATCGAATTTTTAATCTACGCGGCATGACCACGGATGGTTACGAGGGGCTAAATACTTTACGAGTATGCCGTAAAGTGATCGGTCTCGCATTGGATCAGGCCGAATATGCAAGCAACTTTTTTCTAAACGATCACACGCCAGGGATTGTCCTGGAGCATCCCGGCAAGATCGGCGATAAGCAGGCAGTAAAGAACGTCAAGGACGCGTGGAAAACCAGCGTAAAGTCCGGCGATGTGGCGGTGACGCAAGAGGGGATGAAGGTCAACTACATTGGCCAAACGAACACCGATTCCCAACTGCGCGAGCAGCGGGAATTCCAGCTTGATGAGATCGCAAGGATACTACGCATTCCCCCGCACAAGCTGGCCAACTTGGCGCGGAGCACGAATAACAACATTGAGCAACAGGCAATTGAATACATCACCCAGACGCTAAACCCGTGGGTCCGCCGCTGGCGACAGACCGCCTTCCGGTGCCTGTTGACTCGCGATCAGCAATTAGAGAACAGGATCTTTTCTGAGCACGATGTAAACACATTGCAACGCGGCGACTTCCGCGCGCAGTCGGAAGGCTTCGCGAGGCTACTGGAGAAGGGTGTGTACAGCATCAACCAGGTGCGGCGCATCCTTCGCATGAATCCGATTGAAGGCGGCGACGCCCATTTTATTCAACTCAACATGCAGACCGTTGTGGACGCGGCTACTGGCGCGAATCTGGATGCTGGTAACGGCGTGATGAAGGTTGGCGCGTAGGACTAGCGGCGAGACGCTGCAAGGAGCACCCATGAAGACCAAAGATTTCAAGTTGGACCTGAAGTCCGTCAATGACGACGGCACGTTTGAAGGCTATCTATCGGTCTTCGGCGTGGTAGATCTCGGCAATGATCTTGTCGAACAGGGGGCTTTTACAAAAACCCTGCAAGAGCAAGGTGGAAAATTCGTCATGCTTTGGCAGCATGACACCAAGCAGCCGATTGGAGAGTTTGAAGCGCAGCAGGATCAGTACGGGCTGAAGGTCAAGGGCACGCTCACCATGGGGCTGAAACAGGCCCAGGAAGCACTTGCACTACTTAAGGCTGGCGTGATCCGTGGTCTCTCTATCGGCTACAAGTCCGTCAAGGACCAGATGGTCAAGGGCATCCGCCATCTCAAAGAGATCAAGCTCTATGAGGGTAGTATCGTCACCTTTCCGATGTTGCCTGTAGCGCAGATCGATCTCGGCACGGTCAAATCCGACGCACAGAGAAAGGATTTTCTCGAAGAGCTGACGCGCGCGCAGGTCTACATGATGCGCGGCCTGATGATCCAATCTCTCTGCCATGCGCTAGATGATACGGTTTATGCATATGGCGACAATGTGGACGCTGCGTCCATCATGCAGGAATCTCAAGATTCAATCGATCAGTTCTCGGCGGCCTATATGGAGCATCTCCCCAAGCTACTCGAAATGTGGGGTATGAAGTCGGCCAGCGAAAGTAAGGCGGGGAGACGCATTAGCGCTCAATCGCGCTCGCAGATAGAGGAAGCCATTTCAGGATTACAGGCACTTTTGGCAGACGTGGAAAGCACTTCCGAAGAGGAAGCCGCCCCCGCAGAACCAAAAGCCGCCACGCACGACGCAGATGAGCCGGTAGAAATCCCTGCGGATTCCGACCACTCGCTCGCGAATTTCACGAACGAGATGAAGGAGCTATTCACATGGAACAACTAGCGATCATGCGCGACGAAATCATGGGTGCGGTTAACGCATTCAAGACGCAAATCAACAACGAACTGACGCAGCTGAAGACCAACGGCGTCGTTGACCCAGAGACTAAGGATGCGCTTGTCCGCGTCAAGACGCGCCTGGATGAGCTCCAGGCGCTCATGAACCGACCGGATCTACCGAATGGTGCCTTAGTTAAGTCCATCGGCGCGGCAGTAGCGGAGTCGGACACTTTCAAGACCTGGGCGCAGCGCGGCTGGCACAAGGGTGGCGTTTCGGTTTCGTTTGACAGCCTGTTCGGTCCGGAGCAGAAAACCACCATCACGAGTACGGCTGTCGGCAGTTCCACTCCTGGCATTCTGGTTCCCGAGCGCGTCGGCGGGATCATTAAGCCTGCAATTCGCCGCCTGCGCGTCCGTGATCTGTTGCCGCGTTTCCCGACCGCTGCCAGCGCGATTGAGTACGTTAAGGAAAATGTCTTCACGAACAATGCTTCCGTGCAGACGGAAGCATCCGACAAGGCAGAAAGCGCGCTCACCTTCACTATCGCATCGGCTCCAGTGCGCACTATCGCTCATTGGATTCCGGCGACGCGTCAGATTCTCGACGACTTCAATGAGTTGATGAATTACATCGACCAGCGCCTGATCGACGGACTGAAGGACCAGGAAGATTTCGAGCTTCTGCGGGCAACCGGAACGGGCGTCCACCTGACCGGCCTGATCCCGAGCGCGACGGCGTACGACACGGCACGCAATGTGACCAGCGACAACAAACTGGACACCCTCAATCACGCGATGTCGCAGCTCGAAGCCTCCGAGTACTTCGCTGACGGCATCGTCATGAACCCCGCTGACTGGCGCAAGGTTCAACTTCTGAAGACGGAAGAGGGCGGCGCGAATAAAGGTTCCTACCTGATGGGTGGCCCTGGAATGGCGCTGCAATCGAGCGCTTGGCAGACTCCCGTGGCCGTCACCAATGCGATGCCAGCCGGGACGTTCCTGGTTGGCGCGTTTTCCATCGCGGCCGCGATTTTCGACCGCATGCAGGCGCGGATCGATGTCAGTACGGAGCATTCGGACTTCTTCGTTAAGAACCTTGTTGCAGTTCGCGCCGAAGAGCGTCTGGCATTGGCTATCTATCGGCCAACCAGCTTTGTTTACGGGGCCTTCCCGTCCTAATCTACTCCCTTGCGGAGCGTCATTTATTGGCGCTCCGCGATCTTTATGACTAATATAAAACTAACCGCACTTCGCCCATTGAGCGGGCCATACGGTCGCCCTAATCCTGGGGACGCCTTCATTACTGACAACGAAACAGCAGAAGACCTTGAGGCGCAAGGTCTAGCCGAGCGATATCACGAGCCGGTGAAGATGATGCCGGGATACGCCAATAAATCGCTGCGTCCTCCATTCAATAAAGCCCGATGATGTATCACCCCAAAATAATCATTCCGCCGATTGTGGAGCCCATTACTCCCATCGAGGCTATGGAATGGTGTCGCATGGGGGAAACTCTGAATGATCTATCGCCAGCGGACGTCAATTCCCTGACTTCTATCGTGAGGGGTGCGCGGGAGATGTTCGAGAATGATCTGGGGCGCACGTTTCACGAAACGACGCTGGAATATGCGATTGACGGGTGGCCGTGCGACCGCGCTATCGAATTGCCCAGGGCGACCCCACTCCAATCGGTAATATCTTTTACCTATGTTGATCAAGATGGTGCAGCGACGGTATGGAATTCTTCGAATTACAGCCTGGACACCTATTCAACGCCAGGTAGGGTGTACTTGCGGAGACAAAAGGCCTGGCCGTCCACGACGCTGGACCAATTCAATGCGATCCGCATCCGGTACGTTGCTGGAAAGTTAAACGAGACACCAGGAGATGAGGTAGATGTCCCCTTCCCAGAGTGCCTCAAGATCGCGATGCGCCTTATCGTGTCCCATTGGAATGAGAACCGCGAGGCAACCACGGTCGGAACCCTAATGGAGAGCAAGGAGCTGGCCTTAGGCGTTAATGAGCTTTTGACGCACTACAAATCATACGGTTTTTGATGCTAGTCACAGCCATAATGCCGACGCGCGGCAGGCAGGAGTACGCGCAAGAAGCAATCGAAAACTTCCTGGCACAAACCCACCAGGATCGTGAGCTGGTAATCGTGGATGACGCCGATAGTCCGAGCTTCCCAGGTGGCATAGTTGGCAACCGTCTCTTCAAGAGAACAACGCCCGATTGGAAATCATTCGACAGAGATCCGAACGGACTGCTTTCCGAAATTAGGTACTTCCGGCTGGACCGCCGCCTGACCATCGGAGCCAAACGAAACCTCGCGTGCTCACGTGCGAGTGGGGAGGTGATCGTTCATTGGGATAGCGACGACGTTAGCAACCCAGGGCGAATCGAGGACCAGCTAACGCGCCTGCTGGATTCCGGAATGCCTTTGACTGGTTACAACTCGATGCGATTCCTCGATGTGGAGGATGGCCAGTGGTGGCACTACCAGGGGCACCGCAAATACGTGATTGGTACTTCAATGATGTACACGCGGGAGTTCTGGAAGAGCAATCGATTCCCGGATATCAACATCGGCGAGGACGGCGAATTCACCAAGACCGGGAAACGCACGGTTGTCCCGGCTGGGGAAATGATGTGGGCGCGGATGCACGCCGGAAGTACCTGCAAGCGGCCAAAGAAGCTGGAAGGAGACGGTTGGACAAAGATATGAGCGTTTGGATTTGTATCCCCTCGATTCGCCCAGGCGGCGGGACGATCCCCGAATGGAAGCGCGCGGGATATCGCGTTGCCATCGTGCGGCAGGGCCCACCGGTCCCCGAGGCCGACATCGAAATCCCGACGGACCGGTACTTAGGCTGGTCGGCGAGTATCAACATGGCCGTGCGCGCTGCGATGGAGGCTGATCCTCAGGCACAGTGGTTCGTTGGAGGCGGCGATGACACGTTGCCGGATGCGAGCAATCATCCAGAGTTTATCGCTCGCCAGTGTTACGAGTACTTTAAGGGTAATTTCGGCGTAATGCAGCCCATTGGCGACCTGAAGCTCTGGCCAAACTCGGCCATCGACAAATTCGCGGGCTCCCCATGGATGGGGCGTGCATTCTGCAAGCGGATCTATGGCGGCAAGGGGCCGATGTGGGAAGAATTTGGGCACATGTTTGCAGATGAACATTGTAAGTGTGTTGCCGAAAAGCTGGGTGTGTACTGGATGCGATCCGACCTGATCCACAAGCACATGCACGCGCTCAGATCGGCCGGCGGAAAGATCCCAGACTTCCTCAAGCCGGTGAACACCAAGGAGCACTGGGAGCACAGCAAGGCGATATTCCAGCGACTTGAGGCTGGCGGATTCGCGGAAGCGGATAACCTGCTGACCGAGGCCAATCGGGAAGAGGAGATTCTGAAAGCGTGCTAACGGAGCAGAAGATTTACAGCCAGAAGCTTGAAGAGGTTTACATCCTTCGGGCTTGTGCGCAACTCGGCCGCTACCCAGAGTCCGGTGGCCGCTATTTGGATGTAGGCGCATGGAACGCATTCTCGATGAGCAACACACGCGCACTTTTTGATCTGGGTTGGAGTGGCGTAATGGTCGAGCCTTCCCCGCTTCCGTTCGCCAGCTTGACCAAGGAATACGGGTCCGTCCCGCGGGTCGAGCTCATCAACGCTGCCGTGGTTCTCGATGACATCGCGGAAGTTGAGATGCACGTGTCCGAGGACGCTATCAGCACGACCGAGGAAGCCAACTACGAAAAATGGAAGGACGTCGCGCGATTCGACGCCAAAATCACTGTCCCGGCAATTACGTTGGAGCGGATCTTCGAGAAATACGGCGATTTCGATTTCGTGAACATCGACACTGAGGGCACCAGCACCGATCTGCTTCACCGAATGCTGTCTTTGGGCGCGCGACCTAAAGCGATCTGTGTCGAGCATGATGGGCGTACGACCGAGATTCTGGCGGCGGTGACGGAACTAGGCTACGCCTGCACCTACGCGAACGGCGAGAACCTGGTGCTCGTGCGATGAATCGGCACTGTCTCGCTTGTCACAAGCCTGCTCAGTTGACGCTGAACGGGGAGCCGTACTGCCTTCTGCATGGGCCGATACACATGGTGATTGACCTGCCCGATACGGAATATAAGGTGATCCCCCAGACTGCATCTTTGGTGTTATCGCGCACAGAGAATACATGAAGAAGGTCTACATCACCTTCGGCGGTCGGGCCTACGATGCCACCACGGAACCAATCGTTAGATGCGCAGAGAGTTTCGGCGCTGACGAGGTGCTCGTCTACGACGACCGCTGGTTAATGGAAACCGAGTTCTATAAATCGAACCAATGGCTCTGGCAGCATCCGGGAGACCGCAACGGCAACAAGCGCGGCTTCGGCTGGTTCGCGTGGAAGCCGTTCATTATCATGGACGCGCTATCCCGGCTGAATGACGGTGACATCGTGCTATTTACAGACGCCGACACGTACCCGATTGCCGATTTATCAGTTCTTTACGAGGAGTGCGCAAGGATCGGCGGCGCGATGCTGTTCGAAGCGCAAGGTTGCCAGACTAATTGGTATACGAAACGTGATTGCTTCATCGTCATGGGGCAAAACACCGAGGAATATCAGATTCGCAAGGCTGGCGTTGCTCGATTCATGCTGTTCCAGAAAGGCCCCTGGAGGCCGTATCAGTTTCTCTGCGAATGGCTCGCATACTGCCTGAATCCACTAGCGCAGACGTTCGACCCGAGCATTCTGGGGCCGGAGCCTGACGAATTCATTGAGCACCGAACCGAACAGGCGATCATGACGCTGCTCGCGCTGAAATACGGCTATAAATTCTATCGCGAAGCCTGCCAGAACGGCGAAGGCCACGAAGCGGATCGAGATCTATATCCGCAACTTTTCGTCCAGCATTGGTGCAGCGAGCCTAAGACGTTGGAAGGGTCGCGGTACCGGAATGTGGATCACTCGGGACTTGGGAAATAGCTAAGGTTCGACAAGTTGAACGCAGGAATCGTCGTAGCTGGCCTTGAGCCGAATTTTGTCTCCATCCGTGAATTCAATCGTCCAGCCCTCAAGCTCTCCGATGGCGCTCGCATCATCAGGGACCGTGGTCACCTTGGCTATAGTTTTACCGACTAATTGATCTTCATCAGCCAAGAAGCCAGATTCAAAAATAAGCATTCCCCAGCATAACAATTCATGCACCTGACAGCACTCATGCCGATCCGCAACGAAGCGTGGACCGTCGGTCTCTCTCTGCGCGTGGCGCTCCGCTGGTGCGATTCGGCGGTCGTCCTACTGCACTCCTGCACGGATGGGAGTAGAGAGATCGTGGAAGATGTCGCGATAGAGCACCCTGGGCGCGTAATTATTCTGAGGGATGATTGTCCGTCATGGGATGAGATGGAGCACAGGCAGCTATTGCTAACCGTGGCTCGGAATGGCGGTGCAACACACGTCGCAATTGTGGACGCGGATGAAATCCTAACTGGCAACCTGATCGAGCCAATCCGGGGAATCATTGCAGGGATGAAGGCGGGCCATATTCTCCAACTCCCCGGCTACAACCTCCGTGGCTCGCTTGAGCGGTATCACGCGACGGGGATCTGGTCAAATCGTTGGTTCTCGACCGCGTTCAAAGACGACGGGTGCGCCAATTGGCAAGGGGACCAATTCCACCATCGGGAGCCTTTCGGATTCCCAAACATCTCATACCGGCCAGTTCCTCAAGGGAGCGGCGGGACATTACACCTCTGGGGCGCATCCGAACAGCGATTACGCGCGAAGCATCGAGCCTACCGAATTCAGGAAACTCTCCGATGGCCGAATAAGCCAGCACGTCAAATTGAGGAAATGTATAGCTGGGCGGAACGCGGAACTGGCCGACGCGGAGATACTCCCGAGACGTGGCGCTTCAACGCGGTCCCCGAGGGCTGGTGGGGCCCATACGAAAACCTGATGCACCATCTGCGGATTGAAGATGAACCATGGCAGGCGGAATGGTCCGACGCGATGATCACGCAGCACGGACGGGCTAGGTTTGTGGGGTTGTCAATTTGACTGGTAGGGCATGTGCTCTTCGGCCCAAGATCGGCCTGCATCGGTTACAGAATATTCGTATTCCACCTTCCAATAATTCGGCGGAGTGGTAAGCGATTGTACTACGAGGCCCTTGCGGACCATCCATTGAATCGCTGGATGGCAACCGCCTGTAATGTGACGGCCGCCGGTCTCTCTGAGTTCATTGAGATGCCGCAGTGCATAGTGTTTCAGTTTCTTGCCTCGCAAATACAGTTGATAACCCATGACTCAGTTTAGCGAAATCCAATGAAGAGAATAATTCTGCTCCTGCTCTGCGCCTCGCTGTGCCATGCGTCCTCAGTGACCATCGCTGAATCCGCATACACCGATGCGAGTGGTCGGCTGGCGACTGGCACAATCACAATTTCGTGGCCTTCGTTTTCGAACGGCGTGGCGAATATCCCTGCTGGCTCTACGACCGTGACTGTGACCGCAGGGGTTATGTCGGTTTCGCTCGTCGCCAACGATAATGCCGATCCGCCGTTCAATTACGCAGCCAGTTTCCGGATCAGCACAGCGTCATTTTCGCAGCAATGGAAAATTCCGACTGTTGCTGGTCCGCTGCATATCCAGGACGTGACGTGGTCCAGCAATTCGCCGGTAACGGTGGGGCTGGATCAGATTCGCAGGCCAGGCAATGTTGCTGGTGATATCGCCTATTTCGATGGCAACATCTGGAAGCGCCTAGCCCGCGGGACAAATGGCCAGTCGCTAACCATCGATACCTCGCTTTCCGGATACCTGAAATGGGCCACGGTGAGCGGCGGGGGCGGCGGAACCTGGGGCAGCATCACGGGTACGCTGAGCAATCAAACAGATCTCGCATCGGCGCTTGCGGCAAAGATCGGGCTCGCTTCATTGTCGGCAACCTCTCCCATCGTCTATAACAACTTGACGGGCGGATTTACTCACGCGGCCAGCGCGGCCACTATCATTGACTGCGGCGACACCACACACACATGCCGCTTGAGTTTCGACGCCCAGGGACATGTTAGCGCCATCGCTAACGACGCGATTGCTGGCGTAGGAACGGGCATCACGAGTCCTGGAACATCGACCGACAGAAGTATCCTGACTTGCAACGGGACGGGCTGCACGGCCGCACGCAATACCGGAGTGACTATTGACGCCAGCGACAATATCACGACAGCGGGCAATCTAACCGCGGGCTCCGGGACTACCGCAGGTGCTACGGCAACCCTTGGAAATGTCACGGGAGACACCGGCGCAAGCTCATTGACCATTAATTCAGGTGACGGGGCGAGTAATTCAGAACCGGCATACCTTAAATTAAGGACGAGCCACACAACCAGGCGAAGCGCGTTTCTCTATGGGTGCACGGATGCGGACGGCGTACTTTGTATCGCAAATGCCGCGCCTTCTGCGGACGGGACAAACCCGATTCTGACAGCGGACAATACAGTCACAGTCACCAATAAGTCCATCGCGGCAACGCAACTCACCGGTACAATCGCAGCCGCTCGGTTGCCGAATCCCACATCCAGCACATTGGGCGGCGTCCAGTCGTTCGCAGCGGTCACAAACCAGTGGATTAGGCAGATCAGCACCTCTGGAGTGCCAACAGCGTCACAGCCGACAGAAGCGGACTTATCGCTGAGTGACATCCTTACCAATAACGTATCGACGGCGCGCCACGGACTCGCCCCCAAGCTGCCAAACGACTCGACGAAGTATCTAGATGGTAGTGGGGCCTATTCAACGCCAGCGGGTGGAGGATCTTCAGTCCCAAGCTATTCGACCGGCTATAAAGAGGTCACGGTAGGCACTTCAGATACGACTCTTTGCTCACTCGCGATTCCAGGAAACACACTGCTTGCCGGAGGTGCTGCGAGTGGCCACGGCATAACCATCTGGCTGAGCGGTAAAAATAATTCTGCTGCCCATAGCCTAGATTGGAAGATAAAATTTGGCAGCGAAACTATAAGCCTCTACGGGACCGGAATTGGTGGCGCTGGCAGGGTGTATGGATCTTGGGTATTGTCCAACGATGATGGGTTGACCGGCTTCCAGGCAATGACATTCATGGGCGGCGAAGCGGGTATTACTGCTGGCGTTACTCCATGGGAACCGGCTCAGGATACGACGTCCTCCAAGACCATCAGTATTGTGGCCGCGACTGATAGCGGAACCGACACAGTCAGACTCTATACATGCAAATTCCAGCTCTAATTGCCTTGCTCGGCCTAGCCGTCTCGGCACAGGCCGTGACGGTCTCCACGGCCCAGTACGGTAATGCTCGCACGAGCGCGAATACTGCCGAAACTGTGATCACTCCATCGAATGTCAGCGGATTACACAAGCGCTGCTCTCTGGCTGTGGATGGGCACGTGTACGCTCAGGTCTTAATCATCGACGATGTCAATATTTCCGGCGCGACGAAAGTCGGGGTATCCGTAACGATGAACAATTCGGTCTATCTGTTCAACGCCGACACGTGTGCGCAAATCTGGACAGTGAATCTGGGCGCGACCTACACGGACTATCCGACCACCACGGCGTTTCCAGGTAACCAAGTTGGCTGCTTGTCCACTCCAGTCATAGATACCGGGACGAGCGTGCTTTACGCCTCTTGTGTGCGATCCAGCGGTCAGTGGAGGCTCTATAGCTTCAACCTGGCGGATGGATCGACCTTTCACGCGCCAGTAACCTTCGCCGGATCAAATAACAGTGTCACGTTCGCTCCGGCGAGCCACCTACAGCGCTCTGCGCTCCTACTACTCAACGGGACCGTCTATGCGTGCTTCGCGAGTTACGGCGACGATCCTCCATATCAGGGATGGTGCTTTGGGGTCAATGCGACATCACTCGCGATCACGGCCATTTGGTGTGACACCTCGACGTCCAACGGGCAGGGCGGCATCTGGATGGGTGGCGGCGGGCCCGCATCTGACGGAACGGACATTTACCTCAGCACCGGCAACGGAGATTTTGCGGCGAACAATTACAGCAACTCGTTTGTCCGGCTGTCGCAACTCCTCGCTCCCCTCGATTACGCCACACCTGCCAATTGGTCGAGCGTCATCAACCCTAACGACCGCGATATCAATTCTGGCAAGGTCTTCGTGACTGGCAATTACGTGGTGGGTGGAGGTAAGGACGGTAGAATCTTCGTCCTCGACAAGAGCGGCTCCTCAACCATGGGTGGACTTGAGGGCGTTGGCGCTGGCCCACATCAATTGTTCGCGGCACAAAATGGCGCGATCTTCGCATGTACGGTATTCGCGAACAACTCTCTAATCCTAGGGGCACTCAATACGACACTGAAGCGCTTCTCTTGGGACTCCGGGGCGGGCACGTTCAACACCAGTCCAGTCGCCGTGGGCGCTGGACCATTTTCGAATCCTGGGCCATCGTGTTCGTACACGTCGAATGGATCGGACACGTCCACCGCTCTCCTTTGGGGTGTGACGCCGGCCGCTAGCGCGTTCTCTTCGGTGCAGGTCGGAACCCTCCGTGCTTGGGATGCGGCGTCCATGACAGAGATTTGGAATTCCGGTAGCGGTTCGGATGCGCTGGGAAACTTTGCGAAATTCGCCGCTCCGACAATTGCCAATGGGATGGTTTACGTGCCGACATTTAGTAATTCCGTCGTCGCGTATGGCTTTCCATTGGGCGTCTCGCTGAGCATTAGCGGGAAGGCCACAATCAGCGGCAAGTTCAGCATCCAGTGAGAGCGACCAATACAATTCGTGCTGGCCAGATGCGGTCCAGCGTGACTTTCAAAAAGCGCCCACCAGACGGCGACACGACGGGCTACGTCGCTACCCTGACGTCAGCAACGACGCTTGAAGAGTTGGAGGGATGGGAGACCCGCTATAAAACGCGGGGAGAGTTTCTCTACGACCGAGGGCTGGAGGGGCGCGAGAGCCGTCAGGACATCTCGCTGGCATATGCAACGTTGTACATCCGATTCAACGCGGCTTCATTTCCCGAAGTCACGGACGCGTGCATTTGTGACGGTGTGATTTACGGAGTGGCGGCGGCGAAGGATATCGACGGGCATCGAAAGAAGGTGGCTGTGACCCTGAAGCAGGTTGAATAATGGCCAGCTATCGCGCAAAAGGTCTTCGGATCACCGGCATCAAAGAGATCAAGCAGGCGCTCTCGCAGGTGTCGGCAGACATCGACGGGCCGGAGCTCTACAAGGTCATGGGCGGTGCCGTGCGCCCGCTTCAAAAAGAGGCAAGGCGCAACATCATGTATCTGAGTACGTCGGTTGGCATGAGCGTCAATATTGCCGACAAGCAACCACCGAGCAGGCCACGAAAGAAGACGGTGCTCGTCGTCGTCCACAAGAAAGATACGATGCGCGAATGGCGGGCCCGCGCGGGGAACCGGAGCCCAAACGCCAAAGTCGGTGCAGGCGGAAAAGTAGCGGAATCACTCGGTACGATGTTCGAGTTGGGAACCAGTCTTGGCATGAAGGCTTATCATTGGTTCCGTTCAGCTTTCGACTCAACCAAGATCGAGGTGGCCGAAAATCTCAAGACCGAGTTCCTGAAATTCTACGAGCGGATCGTGACAGCACGGAGCGTCAAAAACGTCGTATGATAATCCAGGAAAAACTACGAGCGATCTCCAGCGATAATGACACCCTGCTGGCGGGTAGGTTGCATCACGTGGAAGCACCACAGCAGCCCCCTAAGCTGACGCTTCCGTATGCAGTTTTTTACGCGCGCGAGGAGCCTCTGCGCCATCAGAATTCCGGCCTATCGCGCACCCGCGTGTGGATAGTGGAGTTTTACGCGCACCACAAAAACTCACTGCTGGCCAACGAGGCCGCACGATCCATCAAGTCAACTTTCTGCCTTTACAAGGAAACGGCCGCAGGCATGGCAGACACTGAAATTCAGGCGATCACACTCGAAAACGGAATCGAGGATTTGGAGCGAGATGCACAGAAGAATCTGTGCTGCTGCGCGGTGATCCTGAAGGTCACGGAGAATATCGGCGCATGATCGAACGCATCAGAGCGGCCTGCCGCGCTTTTCGCGATCCGACGCCAGAAGCGGCAGACGAAGAGCCGAGCGAGCCGACCATTGACGCGCCGTGCCCAAAGTGCAGCAGGCAGGGTGAAGAAATCGTGCAACAACATGCGGGTCCGTTAACCAAGACGCACTATTGCAGGCCTTGCCAGAAATTCTTCAGACCACAAGTTCAGTAACAGACTTCCGAGGGTCGAGAGACGCACGGAGCGATTGGCCTCATCCGAAAGGGTGGGGCCTTTCTATTTCATCGCTAGCGCCGGGAGGCGCAAGGAGCACCACAAATGAGCTATACCGACACAGGAACACCGACAAGCGGTAATGGATCAGTCGTTCAGCTGGGACTCGACACCTCACCGCAAACATGGCAGACAATCGCGCTGATCGCGGGCGATATCTCGGGCTTTGGAGTAACTTCAAACAAGCTCGATACCACGCACCAAAACAACCCGGACGGCTACAAGACATTCATCCTCGGGCTCAAGGACCCCGGCGAATTGAATATCAAGTGCTTCTGGGACCCAGATGACGAGACACTCAACGGCGCAACGGAGGATGGGCTTTGGTCTCTCGCCAACTCTCATGATGTCCGCAACTGGCGGATTCTCGGTGGTCGAGACGAAGCCCTCAGCGAGCACTGGACCTTCCGGGGGCAGGTCATGAAGATGAGTTTCGACCTTCCGCTAGATGGCGTCAAGAGCGCCGATGTTGGTTGGTCTATCTCCGGGAAACTGACGCACAGTAGCGAAGTTTAGTAGTAAGGGGCGGCGCAATCCGCCCCGTTTCACCAGCACTATCCCAAGCATCACAAATCAAGCGCAAAAGGAGCATTACCTTGGAAGAAACAACTGAAGATGTACTGACCGTGACCCTCAAGGGTAAAGAATATCCACTCAATTTCCCAATCGCCGAACTGCAATTGGCTAAGAAGAAATACGGGAGCCTCAAGAAGTTACTCGACGCCGTAGCCGAAAATTCAGATGAGGTTCTGCCTGTTTTCGTTGCTGCTGGCATTGGGGACCCGGAAATCACAACGGCCTGGATCGCTAATAACATCAACTACCCAACTCTTCATAGGCAGAACAGGAAGATCATGGCGGCCTTCACTGGCAAGACAAAAACTGAGTACGAAAAGGAAATTGCCGAAGAAGAAGCCGAGGCTGTCGCAAAAAAGGCACGGACCCAGCTCGCCAGCTAGGCGACTGGCTAGAGTCCTTTGACTTCCCCTGGATGTGGAGTTTTGGGCATCAATGTCTCAAGCTTCCCCGGAATTTCTTCGCGCACTACACACTGCCCGAATTCATTGCCCTCACCGACAGATATCACGAAGAGCAAGATTTTTGGCACGCCCGCCACTACGCGCTGATTTACAACATACATCGCGGTAAAGAGCGACCGCTCGACCCGCAGGAGTTGGTGAGAGTCAGGCGCAAGCCGCGTACTAAGGCTGAGGTACTTAAATCACTCGTTAGTCCGAACGCTATGAAGTCTCTGTCTATGTTCGCCCAAGCCCATAACGCTTACGTCGAGAAAAGTGGGCACAAGATTGCCCGAACTAGAGGTGTACGCTAATGGCTGTCGCTGGCGAGTTGATGATCCGGGCCGGTATCGACATTGCAGATGTCATTACCGGCACCGCTGCCATCGCAAAAGAGATGGAGGGCGTCTCCAATGTAGTTGATCGCCAACTAGGATCGCTGGATAAGCTTTCCGCCCGTTGGCAAGAAGTTGGAACAACCCTTACCACCTATGTAACCCTGCCTTTCGCCGCCATTAGCGCGGCGGTCATCAAGGCCTCGGTAGATTTTGACGAAGCGTCTGATCGCATCCGCGCGCGTACAGGGGCCATCGGAGACGATCTCGCTGGCATGGGCGAGACATTTAAGTCCGTATTCAGCTCAATCCCCACCTCTGCTTCCGATGCATCGGAAGCCATCTCCGGCCTTGTTCAGCGCCTCAATATCTCTGGCGAGCCGCTGAAGGAGTTAGCTACCCAAGAACTGAACCTCGCGCGTATTACCGAAACCAGTATCGGTCCTTTGATCGCGTCCACCACTCGCCTGTTTGGAGACTGGTCAATTTCCACCGAGAAGCAATCTGGTGCCCTCGACTATCTTTACAAAGTCACCCAGACTTCCGGCATCGGCATCGGAAAGCTCACGGATCTAATCGTCCAATTCGGCGCTCCAATGCGTGCGCTCGGACTGGATATGGAGCATGCCGCCGTCCTTCTCGGTAAGTGGGAAAAAGAGGGCGTCAACATTACCACGGTTCTGTCCGGCATGCGGATGGAGCTGGCGCGCATGGCGAAGGCCGGGATTGACACGAGCGCCGGTTTCGGCGCGATTATTGACTCAATCAAGAACGCCAAGAGCGAAACCGAAGCCCTGACGATGTCGGTCAAAATCTTCGGGCAACGTGCCGCTGTCGATATGTTCCGCGCCATCAAAGAGGGGCGCTTTGATGTTGATGAATGGGTAAACTCTCTCAAGGCCAGCACCGAAACAATCAACGGAGTAGCCGAGGCAACCCTCAGTTTTAGCGATAAACTCGTCCTTCTCAAGAATAAAATCGAGACAGCGCTCGAACCAATCGGGACTGTCCTAACCGGCATGTTTGAGCATGCCATGGATGGCTCCGGCCCGATTTTAGATTTCATCCAAAGTATTTCCGAAGGTTTCGCCAAACTATCCCCGACTACCCAGGAATGGATCGTGGGACTAGTGGCTGCTGGTGCTGCTATTGGTCCCCTGGCGATTGGCGCGGCCGCGATTGTAACAGGGTTCACTGCGGTGACGGCTGCGCTTGCGCCCGTGGCCGCTGGCATTGCCGGATTCCTGGTCAGCATGTCAGGGATCAGCGCTGCCGCCATTGAGGCAGATGCGGCCCTGGGCGCAACGGCCATAGGTATTGGGGCAGTAACGACGGCTCTCACTGTCGGCGCAGCAGCCTTCGCTGGATGGCAGATTGGCGGATTGGTAAATGAGGTAATCGATCTAGGATCTAATCTCGTCATCCTGAAGGAGCAGTTCTTTGGCACGACCGACGTAATGTCGATCTTCGCCAACAAAGAGGAGGAATGCGGCTTACAGGGCGGCTTGATGAATAACGCCCTAGAGTACACCGCTAAGTTGCTCAGCAGCGCCGGTAAGGCGGCAGCGGAATGGCACTGGTCGGACTATATTAATCCGCTCGCGACTTTCACTAAACTGCTCAACGACACGAATAAGGAAATCGCCGAATACATCGCAAAGTCCACCATCGCATGGAAAGACGCTCCGAACGGGATCAACGCCGTAACGGATCAGATGCGCAAGCAGGCCGATGCGGTCATGAAGACCGATGCGGCCAATAAGGCTTTGGCGGAAACTAATGAGCGGGCTTCCCAAAGAGCCAAGCAATTGGCAGTCGATCTGGCCGGGATTACTGCGGGTCATGAAAAGGCCGAAAAGGCAACTCGCGTACACGCGCAGAGTCTCGATCAGTGGTACATTTCTGCGAACAAATTTCTTGAGCAAACTACAGGCAACAAGGGGCTCGCCTACCAAACTGAGCTGTTCGGCGAAAACCTACTTCTCTTGGGTGACCGGAGCGCATACGTCCAACTCCAATTCGACAAGATGGCAGCGGCTATCGGAAACTTTGGCGGCTGGTTTCCTCCGATAGCGAAGTCAACAGCCGACGCATTACGCGCCATCGAAATAGCGGCCAGTCCACTTGCAGCCACCTTCCAAGAGGTCAGCGATGCGCTCAAAAGGCTTGGCGTAGAGACCGATCAATCCCTGATCGCGCAAATGCTGGCTGTCCGGGAAAGTCTCGCGCTCGTAAATAGCAATATCTTTACTTCCCTCCGCGAACGGGAAGATGCAACCATTGCTGCCAACGACCGCCTTATCGCTCTATGGAGAAAGATGGGCATTGAGGTTACGGATGCCGAGATCGACACCCAACGCAAGCTGAAGGCAATTCGTGACCAAGCCAATATCGACATCGAGCAGGCCGATAGGATTCTAGGTGTCAACGCGACACGGTCTATTCAAGACCGAGCCAATTTGGCAGTTGCGGCTTACGAGAAACTAAAATCTTCCTCGCTCTCCACCCAACAGGACATCCTGAAGGGTGAAGCCGCAATGTATCAGGCCCAGCTGGAAGCCCAACAGGCGCATGGCGTAAAAATAACTGAGTCCCAGAAGCGTCAGCTTGACGATATGGTCCGGATTGCGCGTGAGGGGCATAAGACTCTATTAACGCAGTGGGATCTGTTCGCTAATCAACTCGGCGATTCAATCACAAAGAGTCTCGATACCGAGATTCTAAACGTGATGATGGGCAAATTTAGCAGCCTCAAAGACATTCTAAAATCGCTCTGGCAGGATATCGCCAAGTCCTTCGAAACATCACTGATTCATCCGCTTACTGAACAGTTCGGAAAATGGGTCGCAAAGACCTTGCTAGACTTCACCGGTCTCGGGGATGCTGCCAAGAAAGCAGGTGAAGCCATCAAGTCAGGCCTGGGGCTGGCCACGGGCGCGGGTGAGGCCGCAAGTGGGGCTGGCGGGGCCGCGGGATCGGCGAGCGGAGCAGTATCGGGTGCCGCTAGTGGACTCGGCTCCCTTTCTTCGATTCTTAGCATCGCCGGAATCGGCGTAAACGTAGCGTCTGGGATTACGGCAGGCATCCAAGCGGCACATGCGAATTCCCTGCTCGACAAGATCGAGAAATCCACTCGCGAAATCAGCGTAGTCATGTGGCAGAACGGCGCTCAGTCGGTAATCGGAATCCTCCAAAATACATGGACCAATAGCATCAAAATCCATGACCGTCTCGTCGATCTCCGGGATGCCTTATTTTCCCCAGTCGCACAAGCCATTGAGGCAATCGACAACACGCTTAAGACTCTGATCTTACCGGCCCTTCGCGGCGTAAGCACGGCGACGACGGATTCCGCCGATCAGACCAACGCGCAGGCTGACGAAAATACGCAATCGCTCGCAGAGCAGATCCAAGCGGGAATCGACGCCAATAATGCCCAGGCGAACGAGGCGCTCGCAGTGGCCAACGGAATCGCAGGAGCGGCCAATCTAACCGCCGACGAGGTAGCTGGGCTACAAGCCCTGTCCGAGCAGACGGCCAGCGCTACAACGGCTACCGCAGAGGCCACAACCAACCTTGCTGGCACCGTGACGCAGTCGGGCGGGGAAATCATCAACGCCCTGGGTCAGACCGGCAGCGCGATCGTGCAAGCACAGTTGACAAGCGCAGATGCGATGCTAGCTCAGCTTGCGGCCATCGGCGACACATGGAGCAATAGCTACACCGACTTCAAGGCAGAGATCAAAGGCGTCTCCTCGCAATCTCTCGCTGATCAAAAGGCGGCGTATGACAAACTCGCAGCGCAGATTGCCGCTGCGGCAAGTATCGGTAAATCGCCACTCGAATTGGCGGGACTCGTGAATTACGACCCGGTCATCGCGCGCACGGGCGGAGACAATTCCAATCTGTTCAAGGGGGCCGCTAGCTACAATTTGAATGCCCCATTAGCGGGTATTAATGTGCCCGTCGGTAACCCGGTCACTTCGCCGGGGATTACTTACACACCGAACTATGGTTATGTCGCTCCGAGTCCCTATACTTCGGCCCCTGCGGGCTCGGCAGGATTCTCGCGCACCTCCACCGCACCGGTTCGGTATGCGTCTCAGGGCAATGCGGTTAACGTCAATATTTACGGCAACGTGACTGGCTACGACGAGGCGCAAAAAATGATGGCAGCGGCCTCCGAAGAGATTACGCGGGCGACAAGATAGAAATGGCTCTCAATACAAAGATCTCAGATGCAACGGCCAATGCTTCAGCCGACGCGGCGTGCGCACTCGCCAACAGCGGGAAGCTCCGAATCTACAGTGGTGCCCAGCCAGTAGATGCAAATACGGCCATCGGCGCTCAGGTTCTCCTCGCTGAGTTAGTCATGGACTCCACCGCTTTCGGAGCGGCATCCGCTGGTGTTGCAACGGCCAACACGATCACGGGCGAGGATGACGCGCCAGCGACCGGGGTTGCCTCATGGTTCCGCATGTTCAAGTCGGATGGCACCACGGCGCTATGGGACGGCAGCGTTGGAACGAGCGGATGCGATCTCAATCTACCGACTACGTCAATTGCCGAGCACGACACTGTTGATGTCACCGGTTACGTTTACGGACAGCCTGAAGCATAAATGAGCAGCTCGACGATAGTTCGCCCCGCGTACGTGCGCGGCGTCGGCACTGTTGGTAGGCCTGGGCCGCATGAACTTGTCTGTCATGTTGGCGGCAAGAACACTTTCCTAGTCCCGAATTCCACCACCATTAGTAATCGGATGGGGACCCGCGGAACGGCATCATTCACGTTGACATCGCCGGCCGATTACGACCCTGTTCGCCCGCTGGTCGGGCAAGAGGTTAAATTCCGCGACGTGAGGTCTGGCCGAGTGGAGTTCTGCGGTCAGATTGACAAAATCACCGAATGCACGCTGGAGACCTCGGGCGTCTATCAATTCGAATGCTCGGCCACGGATCTCAGCGCGCGCCTGGATGCCAGGATCGTAACCAGAAATTATGGCCCTGGACGAATTGTTGACATTGTTAAAGACGCCGTCGCTACGTTTCTGAATGGCGAGAATATCACCACGAATAACGTTACGTCGGTGGCATCCCTTCCGGTTGAGATGGAATTCGTCGGCAAGACCTTCAACGAATTCATGACCGACCTCAACAGCGTCACTGGGGATATGTCGTTTGTGGATGTCAATGGGGACCTCCACTGCTATGCGCCTGGGGCGGGCGGGACTGCTCCATTCAGCATCACGGACGACAGCGATAACGTTGAGAGTTTCTCCGTCGTCACAACCCTGATTGGGTATGGCAATAACGTCTTCGTGCGGACGGATAGCAACCTCGGAGTAGAGAGCCCACTCTAATGGCTGGAACAGTCAGACATACCGAATCGTTTACGCTGGGCGTGTCGGATATATTTTTCCGCACTGCGTTTGACATTGCGTTTCGACCGATTTCATTTAAGGTTGACAACGTCGAGACGCCCATTAAGCAGACCTTCGTGGATGCAAATGACAATGTCTCCTGGTATTGGATCGCGCAGAACCCATTTGTTGAAATTCAGAGCCAAGTCCCGCCTGGCGCTGGCACGGTCATCGACATTATCTATGAGTCAACGCTCAATAATTTGGAAGGCGCTACAACGCCTGGCGCAATCAGCACGCTTGCGAATATCAACGACCCTCAGGCTCCTGGACCGAACCCGAATCCTGATCCTCCAGACGACAGCCTCGACTACACGCCAGCGGGCAACAGTGGGATTTTCACGACAGTGGTTGATTCGCCGAGTACCTCCACGGGAGCGGGCGCGTCGGCGTTGGCGACCGGGATTAACCGGCGTCAGTCAGTAATACCGGTAGCGATTAATTTCACCACGCACGATCCGGGTTTGCGGATCGGGCAGAAGATCCCGGTCAACAGGCCGCTGCATAACATCAATGCGGACTTCATTATTTTGTCAATCGTCGCGAAGCCAGCAGAGAAATCGTTGGGGCGCGGTTCATTTTTTCGCTACAGCTGCGAGGCTGTAATTCTCCAGGAGGTCCCGACACAGGTTCCAGAGGACACTAGCGGCATTACCCATACGATCACGTCGATCTATCCAATCTCGCCGACGCAACCCTTCGAGCAACTGCGCAGCGCCACCAAGCTACAGCCGCCGGCCGTTCGCTATGACCAGCATGTCTTTGTGCTGGGTAGCGGTGGAGATCTTGAAGCAGCCAATCCGCTCGGTAACCGCAAGTTCCTCTTTGAAAATCAGACCTTCATCGAAGCCTACATTCTACCGGACCCTGATCATCCGCCTTCCGATCAGGACTTGGTGATCGATGTATTTCTGGATGGCGTCAGCATCTTCAGCGATACAAAGCTAGTAGTCACCGATGGCGCAACAGCTCCATCCTCGACACTTTTCCGTGGTCAAGTTGCGGGCTTTCCTTCCTACTTTCGTGCGTACCGAGGCCAGATTATGACGTTTTCTGCTGAGTACGTAAACATCGGCGCAGACCCGACAGCAGCCCAGAACGTCACCGTCCAGATTCGCGGTCAGATCACCTAATGCTCCTAGCCAACCCACCGGTCAATATGTCCGCATCGAGCGGGCAGCCGGAACTCCTCAACTTCGACGGTCGCCAGAGTCGCTACGTCTACGAGCAGGGCAGCTTCGTTTTCGCCGTCATCGAATCCGGGGTCATTGCGAGTGGGGACGGCGGAACTACATGGCTGTTGAAGGATGGCAGATTCGGCACTGCGGACCTTGGTATCCAGCGGATCTTTTGCACGCGAGTGGGTAACGTCCTCCACATCGCCACAATCTATGACTTCCCGTGGAAATGCACTGTCTACCAGTTCAGCCTGACCAGCAAAACTTACATCGATACGTCTGCTGAATTGACGCAGACGAGTAGCGTGTATTACGGATTCGGGCTCGCGAATGCCGACGGCGATTTTTACTTAGTAACAGGAGACGATACCGACTCTTTGACTGCGATCCCGTTGGTTTATTTCGTGCTGTCCAGCGGGACTTGGTCGGCTAGCAACACACTCGACGCAACGGCGTTTGCGTCCGCCCAGATTCGCTACGGGGCCGGGATGATCGATAGCAATGGCGACGTCCACGCGTTCTACACGACGTTCCCGGACTTCGCTGGGTTCACCGGCCCGGACACTACGCTCAAGCACGTCAAGCTTCCATCCGGCACGCCAGACACCATCCTGACGGTTGATCCGATGGACACAAGCACTTCTTACGATCTGTACGACGCAATGGCGTGGGATGGGGCGACGTATCTCGCTTACACGTTTGGACAATTCGATCAATACGTGCTGGTCAGCGATTCGGATACCGCGCCAACTACGTGGACGCCGACACTAATAGCCAACGGCGGGGCCGCAACGCCGAACGATGGAAAGTTTATCCCGCACGTTGCGAGTAGCACTCTGTATCTGTTTTACGAGTTACTCGGCACCGCGAACCAAATCTACTACAACGCGTTTGCGGCTGCGACGTGGGGTATTCAGATTCTCGTTTACGATCTCCCGCTCAATCCTACATCTGGGACCGTGACCAACATCCTCGGCCATCAGCCGATCAGGCTTGCATCTGGAGATTTTGCGGCTGCAATTGATGCGTTCGATGATAGCGGGCCCGCGGTCTGGTGGCTCAGTATGGGCACAGGGCCGCCGCCTCCCACCGGGCGCGTCCTCAATTTTCAGTACTAGGAGTCGCGAATAAAATGAATGATCCTCAGTCTCTACCACCCACCACAACGTCCCAGCAAGACATGACTACGGCTGGGCAACGTAAAGTAAACCTAATTTGGGAATACACGCAGGCATTCATCGCGCTCACTGTGGTTATTTGCACGATGGGGGCGGGTGTGCATTCTGCATTTACGCAGTCCGAAAAGCAGTTGCCTACGATCATGAGCGTTGCATTTGGGACCGTGGTTGGTTTCTACTTTTCCAGAACGAATCATGCGGCAATCGGGGGCGTTGGACCAAAGCCAGGGCCTCCACCGTATGACGGTCGATAGACATAAAAAGGAGAAATTTCCATGCCAGCACTACTGATTCAGTTCGTTGTGATCGCTCTGCTCGCCGGTATCGGTCTCTGGGTGTTATCCCAATTTCCGACGCTGGATGGAACCGTAGTCAAGTTCATCCGCATTGCCGGGAAATCGCTGAGCCAGTTCTTGTCGGTCTAAACGATGAAAATCATAGTCGTAATTTTATTCGCTTGCGCATCTTTGGCAGCGGAAACAAAAACAGAAGCCGAGCTCAAGGAGATCAAAAGGCAAAACGCAGCGCTTCAAGCCGCACTGGCCGCCGAGCGCGCGGAGAAGGCCACCTTGAAAGCTGGTACCCAAAAACTCACCGAAGCCGTTCGGGATTCCACGGAAACTACAGGGGCCAAGGTAGAGGCGGCAGCGTCTCAGATTCTTGAATCACAAGCTAGCGGCGTGAAAGCGGTCGAGCGAGTTGCAGCCGAAACAAAAAACGCAACCAAGAAGCTGGCCGACGTTGTCACCAATCAGCAGACTGCGGTAACATCCGCAATCACGGCCCAGACTAGGCAACTCGATAAATCTCTTGCCCAGGCGAGAGATGACGCGAGACGACTACTTGAATCCAATCGGGAGCTCGCGAAAACGGCGGAAGAGAACCGTATAGCCAAAGAAGAAAACGCAAAACAGTTGAGCGCCGTCCGGGCTGATCTCAAGGAAATGAAAGTGAATCAGGCTATTGCGGCGGCAAAGGATGACACGGCTTTGCGAATGCAAAGATACAAGCTGATCAGCGATTTGGTCACTCCGCTCATCCAGGGTGTTTGCGGAATCCTACTGGCTCTCGTGGTAGTTTTTCAGATTAAGGCTACTCGGCAAGCCAGCGCGACCCATAAGATGGTCAACGGAGAGCGGGCGAAGATGCTACAGGAAATAGAGGATTTGAAAAAGCAAAACCAAAGTAGTGATCGAGAGAACGGCCACCCCAGCACGTGAGCAGTATTATTATTCAGAAGGAGATTTCGATCTATGCCAAAGAGAGAAAAGAAGCCAAAGCCGAACCAGCCACCAACCCCGAAGCCCCAAGACGCGGACGATCCACCACCAGCACCGCCCGGTGGCCCGTCTTAGAGTGGGGGTAACTGTAGCGGTCCATCCGATCATCGCGAGGGTCGCTATGGTGGTCCAGATATTGTCGAGTAGTCGCCACTCAGATCCAGTTGCGGGTGACATCAGCCCGATCAGTGCATAGTCGAGCCAGAGGATGGTCATCAGCCAAGAGTGAGCCGTGGTGAAGGTTGCCGTGTTGCGGTGAAATGCCCATGCGAATAGGGCCATGGATAGCGCCACCACCGCGAGAAAGGCTTGCCCGATTTGTCGGGCGTAGACCAGGAGCGGACTTGCAATGAGAGCCCGCGGCTCGAATCCGAAAAGAAAAACCAGTAGCGCAAACAGCAACCCGGCGCTAATCGAGTATCCCCAGAGACTCTTAATTTCTCCAGACGTCTCTCGCGCGTAAAGCATCCGCATCATCTCGACCGTCGCTGCCGCTTTGATTGCCAGCACAGCAAGTCCCATCCAGGCAGGTGTGTAATCGCCGCGTATCAACATACCAACGATCAGCGCAAAAAGGTAGAGCCGGAAAAGAGGGACGAGGCGCAAAGAGGTCAGATCAGCCAACAGGCGAACAGCGAGCGCGACGAGGACAACGGTGAGAATATGAAAAGTTTAACAAAATAGATCCGGCGCTGTATGTGCAATTTTGCACACCGTGATGAGCGATGTCGAATGGAATCGCTCGGCCTGATTGCATCCGCGATCAGTTTCTTTCTGAAGCGCTAGGGCTCTTTAAAAATGCTTGGTGCCCGAGGTCGGATTCGAACCGACACTGTGCAGGTTTTGAATCTGCCGCCTCCTGCCAATTGGGCTACTCGGGCACATGTGGTGGCTGACCTGGGCTTCGAACCCAGAAACACCGGATTTTAAGTCCAGTAGGTATGCCAATTCCCTTCAGTCAGCCTTGGTACTCCACCTCAGATTCGAACTGAGACTTAATAGTTCCTAAGACTATTGCCTCTGCCGTTGGGCTAGTGGAGCAAAATTAAAACACAAACCTTAAAAATTAGAGGGATGATAAGCGACTGAGTCGATAACGACGGTCGCTGCTACTCAGTCGGGATGACCAGGATGATAGTAGCAATCGCATTGCAGTTCAGATGTTAGCACAAACTCACAGGATTTCAAATATGAAACTTTTTACCGCACTCGCATTCCTCGCGCTGGCAGCATCGGCGCAGACCTTCACCTGTGTCGGATGCACTGATTACGGACCGATCAGGGACACGGGCTACACAATGCAGTACGGAGCCCGGATGGTCTGGACTGCCGATGTGGAGCCGGGAGCGTACATTGTGAGTTTGACGTTTGTGGAACCCGTGTACGCTATGAAGGGCCAGCGACCTATCAACGTGTGGGTCAATGATGTGCAGTTGTTGGGGGCTTTCGATATCATTGGCTCGGTAAAACAGTTTACGCCGATCACGTGGCGCACGGTTGCAGCGGATAGTGGCGGTAAGATCGTGGTGGCCCTGACGGCCAACGATACCGGCACGACAAAGCATAGCGCGATTGTCAGCGCAATCTCCGCAGTGAGGCTTGCGAGTGGCGGTAGTGGTCCAGCGCCAGTGCAAGAATCAAAGGCGTGCCGTTTGACCATGAAATCCAACACCCAGCTTGCGATTGGTTCTTGTCCAATCTTGGTTAGCAACATATTTTACGAAATTCAGCCAGGCCAAGTTGACGTGCTCGACGGTACGGGCGTAGTTCGAGTCGCAATCGATCTGTCGGTCTCTCCACCCGTTGGCAAGGTCTATGCGATGCGCGGCGTCTCTGCGACGTGTGCGGGGTTCGGTGGCTGCACCTCGGTTCAACAGGGCGTTCAATTCCTTTCAGACGATTTGCCGGTAGGATCGTGGACCGTCACAAACGGTAAATTCGATGCGAATGGCTACACGCCGCTGCTCGGGACAATCCAAGGATTTAGACTACAGGCTCTCTCTGGACTGATTCAAGAGCAATCCGGACACACAATCAGAGTGCGCGTCAATTCGGACGTGATTCCGGTCCAATAGCCATGAAGGGAAAGATTCTGGAGATGGGGTGCCCTTTCGCTCTGGGAATGCAAGCGGCCTCATCTTACTTCCCATGGCTGATGCGCGAAGACAGGGACGGGGTACGGCAGAGCGTGCAACTGGCCGTCCTCCAAGCTCCACCGAATGATATCAAGGCCCTCAATCGTGCGGTCGGTCGAGAATTGTATTACTTGGCATACGACTTGGGATGGAGAAGGAGAGCCTTTCGGCTCGGACTAAATGAATTTGGTCAGCGATGGGAGAAGCTTGTAATTGCGGAGGGTCTAGTCCCGCGAACATTGCAAGAAAGAAAAAACTACGCGCGAGACATGAGGCTACGTGCCAAATCCATTAGGCGCTGAATCACCAAATCCGCCTATCTGGTACTAACCCGCCAACATAATTGCCCAGGGCCCATCATCAGCGTACTCGATTGCCCATATCCGCCCTAGGCAATCCTGAGCGACAACACATTCGATCTTGGTCGCGCGAGTATCCCAAGTACGCATAACATGCCATCCTTCGCGCTCCGCAGCTTCGCGGGGCGTGTCGCCGTCCTCTCCGACCGACTCGCCTAGACCTTGACTCATCTGCTCTTCGTAAGTCTTATTGATCGCGGCGTCATCGAGTTGCGCGAAGAAAGCCCGGAGCACAATTGAAGCGGTTACCTCATCTGCGTCAAAGCCATCCTGGTCCAAGGCCGATACTGTGACTGGCACGGTGCAATTCCGCCATTCGCCGATTAGGGACTTTGCTATCTCATATCTGTTAGTTGTGGTTTCCGTTTGCATTTTATTTTCTCCGGGTCCGGGCCGCCTATCCGGTACTGATTCGGTATCGGTCGCTCCCGATTCAATTGCATCAAAAATAATATGCAATGCCTTCTCTGGCGGAACTTGAAATACGCGGCGCATATCCTCAGCGGTGAGCGGTGGCTGGTCTACCGATCTAACGATGGTCCGGGTCGCCATGACTCATCCTACTGCACCCCTGACGCATCGAGCAGATGAACGTAAAGCAGATTTGCATTAGTGCGCAGAGAACAACGTCCTGGAGCTCAGCGAATACGGCAAGCGCGAACAGGGTGTAGATTAAGATCCTCATGGCAATGCGATTGACAAGCCCACGGTACCACGGACGAAATAATCCGCGCTCGACACTGCGGCTCGCACCACGCGCGACTCCACGAAGAACGCGCACCGCCGGCTGAAATTGAATCGCACTCCCACACCCGCTCCATATGCGATGTGGCTCTCGGTGAACGACAAGCTTAAGTCGCCCAGATAATTGTGCGCTGACCCGCGATCCTGAAGACTGACACCTCCAAACGTGCCGAGGATATATGGTTGGATCTTCGTCGCCGAGTGGACCTCAACCGCAATGCCGTAGTCCTGGATGTTGCGCGACACGCTGTACTCGATGCCAGTTGGCCCAGCTCCGACCAGCGAGGACCCCGGCGCGAAGTTGTAATATCCGCCGATGCCCACGCGCCTGCCGACGTTCTGCCGGACCTGGACCCCGAGTACCGCCGAGCCGGTGACGCCCACCTGATATGATCCTCCGCCGTAGAAATCAACCTGCTGCCGGGGTTGCTCGAATCTTTGGGCACTGGCAGCGCTGACACAAAGCAGCACTGCGATTATTGGTTTCATGTGAACCTCCTGGTTCGCACTGTACAACGTCAGTAATCGTCAATTAGTTCGCAAAAGATTAGCCCGTGAATCCGCAGCGCACGAGCGTTTCTTGTTCTGATTTCAGAAAAGCTTCGGGCGGTACTAACACCCGATCCCGTAGTACCCCAAAATGAAGTAGTAGTTCCGGCAACCCCGGAAAGGAGCAACACCATGAAAACACTTGTAAAGATTGCCGTATGTGCGGTGCTGATCGTTGGTACTGTAGCCGCTGGTACCCCGCCCGGTTGCTGGCCATCTTGCCGGTCCGAAGTGCCCTCCAAGGGAAAACCCTTGGTTCATAAACGCGCGAAGTAGCGTATAATCCTTGCGATGGAAGCTACCTTAAGCGCGTCGGTGTATCTCGCCCTGCTGGGGGCGATGGCTACACTGGTGCGCTTGGGGTGGTCCGGCATTTGGCGACGCTACGGCTGGTTTACTGCTTGGACCGTCTCCAACATCCTGAAGTCTGGCGTCCTTAGCTATGTTTCCGCTACTTACGGAATTGGCTCCCAGGACTACGCGACGACATGGCGGTATTGCCACACCGTAACCTCAATATTATTGGTTGGCGCTGGCATTGAAGCCTACCTGCGTATCGCAAACGACTACCCCAGAATCGGCGACTATGGGCGGCGTGTACTGGCTTGGTCGTCACTGGCCGCTCTCGTTTTCGCACTGATGCCCATGGGTATGGATACGCTCACTGACCGGCTGAACAACAACACGGTTGCGGTGGGCGTACTTGTCCGCAGTTCTGCGATTGCGGTCGGACTTGGGCTGGCCTTTGCGGTAAGCCACATTCGCTCTGTTCCGATTCCAGAACGCAAAAACCTCTTTTATCATCGCTGGCTACTAATGGCCTACTGCGCTGGGCAGGCCGCAGGCATGACTCTGATGGTGTTCACGGGAGAGCGCCAGTGGGCACTTATCTACATGGGCACGGCGGCGGTTTGTTGGTGTCTGTGGCCGTTCCTATTGACCGGCAAGGGCGAGGAGTTGGTAAGGCGGGATTTTTCTGATGACGACCGCCATAGAATCACGGCGGCCGTCGAGGACCTCAGGAATTTTGCGATAGCGGCATCTGAAGAATCTGCCCGTAACCGAGCGCGCCAGTAATATCCTGGAGCGCCTCCGTTACTCGATCTGTAATTCCCGGTAGATAAGCTCTGTGCATCCACGCGGCGATAGTGAGCCTTCGTAGCGCGGACTGAATTGCTCGCCTGTCCCTTTGCGTCTGGGACCGGTCGGCAGCACCGCTTTCCGCCTGCAAGCTGAGGACATAAGACGCTTCAGCGGCGAGATCCGCAAGATACCCGAGGTAGATCTTACGTCTCTCCCGGCGCATCTGGAGTCCCGCATAAAACGGCAATTTAAGAAACTCAACATCGGCATCCCCTAAGAGCCGAATCATTGGCTTATAACGAGCCATCGGTGATCCGTAGGCGACGTACGGAGCACTCTCCAGTGACATGTAGTTTACTTTGTCCCGATAGTCCGTTAAATCGCAGCGGACCTCCTTCTTCGAGATGTGCGGATGAACACGAGCTACCTCTTGCGCCACAAGCGCAAAAAGTCTATCTTGGTCGAGCATTTCTGACCCCTAACGGGAAAAACGACTCGCGGGAAAGCAAGTCGCATCTAAGAGTAGTCCCGTAACGATTCCGTGTCAATCCCCAAATTTACGCGAATGTATCAGGCTTTTCCTAGGAGTTTATTTTACTCGCTTTGGCCCTTGCCTCATTTGCTCCACGATACCGGCTTGTAAGATCTTCTGATATTCTTCTGGATCGGAGAGCTTCACGATGACTGAGTTTATTACCGCTCGCAAGTGAACCGGGCACTTAACGAACTCGTCATTCCTGACCTCCGACACCTTACGCTCCCCGCGTAACCAATCCTCGAATAATTGCAGTCCGATCTGTTGAAACGTAGTTTTTTCTTCAAAACGTTTCCTGTCCAGCCTATCGAAAAGATCGGCCGGAATCCGTAAGCTTATTCGGTTTATACCCGGTTCATCGGCCATAAATATTTATGATGGATCATTACCCCACTGCCCCATTGACTCAATGCCCCAAATGGGCGTAAACTCAATTCATGCCACAAAGTAGCAATGTAGCACAGGAAACGGAGGCGAAGGAGTTGGTAAGCCTTCACGTACGTGTTCCTGCCGGGCTCTTGAAGCGAACTAGGTTTGCGGCGGTGGGTTCCGACTCAACAGTTCAGACCATCGTCGAGATCGCTCTCGAAGAGCATCTGGCGAAACGCAACCGGAAAGCGGGTCGGGGGATTCGCTTTCCGTCTTAGGTAGGAACGTGCAGGCCGGTTAAAAAGTTCAACAGATTTTTCTGAGGTCAGAAAATGGCAAAACCAAAAGTCAAAATCACGGCAGCGGCACTGATCCGCAAAGAGGTATCGGCCTGCATAGCGCTCAGCAAGGCGGTGGCTAAGATTCCGAGGATCAAGTCAATACTGGCCGAGATCGAAGACGCTTCGAGCGCCATGGACCGCGCCCGTGAAGCACGACGGAAGTTCCAGGAGACGAAGTAATGCGAGCCCAAATGCTGACGGACCCGATACCCGCGTGGGACGGAGGAACGCTGCTCGGTTTCTTCGCCGCGATTGCCGCAGTCATGCTGCTGTGTGGTGGCCTGACCCAACTCTACAAGTATTTCATGTTGCCGATTGACCGTAAGCGACCGAAGCGCCTGACTGCGCGTGAGGTTGACCTCATGCTGGAGCGACTCGAAGAAATGGAGAGCAAGTAAATGTACGCGATGAATCAGATGTGGTTGGTGGCCAGCACGCCAGTGTTTTGGTATTACCTGGCCGGGGCGGTGGTTGGCTGCGTCCTGTTTGGGCTTGGCGTCCTACCCGTACGAGGTGGCAAGTGACGATCCCTCTGGAGTACGCCGACATCGCCGTGATTGTCGCGCTCTCCCTGATGTTCGGCTTCGGCGTTGGGTTCTTGGCGGCTGTTCGGCAAGAGGTCGGATTCCATCGGAGGGAACGGTGACAGACATGGAAGTAATGCGGTTGTCTGCCGCTGGGATTGCCGTCTTCGTGATGGCTGCAATCTTTCTTACGGATCGATATCCGAAGGCTGGCGGTTGGTGCATGGGCCTCGCGGGAGCCTTTCTGGTTGGATTTTTGATCGCTAGTTGGTAGGGGATTTATGGACAAGGGAAATTTGATTCAGGTCGTGGTTTATGCAACCCCAGTAGTGATCGCGGTGGCGTGCAGTGTCTTCGGCTACTTCTGGAAGCGCCGGAAGCAACGTCAGGACGCGGAACTGGAAGCCGCGATGCGTGACGGATTCCGGCGACTCGCACAAGACGGGGAATTGGATCGTACCTGGAGGATCTCATGATCCCCAACGTAGTGAAGCCGACCGCCGACCGGTCCCTGATCATCCTGCTCGTGGCCTTTGTTGTCCTGATGATTATGGCGGTGGTCGAGTGCGGGAGTTGATTTATGGATTGCGAACACAAGCAGGTTTATCCCGACGGAACGTGTGTGGTCTGCGGAAGACTTGCGACCCTATTTCCTGGGCTGTCGGAGGCATTCGAAATGGTCAAGTGGCCAGAGTCGGTGCAGTCATGACACGGCAAAGGACGCTCGCACTGTGGATAGGCGCTGTGCTCATGGGGCTCGTGGTGTTTTGGTTGGCGTTGATTGCGCCGGGGATGGGGATATGAAGGAAAGATTTTCCAAGGCGCTGTTCGGAGCATGGGTGGCGCAGCGCATGCGTTATTTAGAAACTTGTGAGGGCTTTCGGCGTGGCGACGGGTGGGGCAAATATGACAAGCGCAAGTCCGACATCAATCGCGCATTCGGTGAGTACTCGGCCCTTAGAACGATACAGGACGCTTTTGATTTACCGGACGGCAATAAATGATCTCCGGCCTAACCATGACCTGCGACACGTGCGGAGTCCCAGCGTACACCGCACATTCTGTGTGCCGGGAGTGCGGTGGTCACTTCTGCCAGGCGCACATCTTGCCGGGAAGTCTGCACGAGGAAACCGGTAGGGCGCTGTGCCTGACGTGCGCAGTGGAGTTCCCACAGAGCGCTGGAGAGCTGATTCGGATGCTTAGCATCGCGGCTCGCGGCTTGGAATGGGCTCAGAGATTTCGTGAGGTTGTCCAGTGAATACCAAGCGCTGGTGGATGTCTTGGATCGTTGAGGAAGAGGACCATCGACCGTTGACATTCCCGCCGAACGTCGCCGTATTGGGCTGGTGGTGCACTGGCTACGATGCTTCCGGCAGTAGTATTTTGTGTGGACTAATACAGGCGGAGACGGTGGAGGCTGCGCGAGATGCGGTGCTCGTGGACTGGCCTGGGATTACCTGGCGTTTCGAGCACGAGAAAGATTCCGAATATGTCGTCACCTCAGACCGCTTTCCTTTGTCCGATTGGATGAAGCAGAGAATGGCGACGGGAGCACGGGCATGAGCGAGATCCTCTACGAGCTCTACCACTCCGGCGAGAGTCCACCGCAGTGCGTCTGCGCGGTGTGCCGGAAGGTCATCGCAGGCGAGTCGAGGCACTGCGATCTTTGCCACAGACAGATGTGCGCGAAGCACGGCACGCAAGTTGAGCCGGATCTTTTCGTCTGCGACAAGGATCGGGCTGAGTACGCGTTCGAGGTGGCAAGTGTTCTTGAGGCTGATCGCTGGATGAAGCATTGGCTAGGGCACCTGGACAAGCTCGATGGTTGGCTGGCGGATGAATCGCAGCCTCTCCATATGCGGCTAGGGCGGGCGCGAGGTTTCGCGGATGCGCTGCGGCAGGAATTGAATCGACGATTAATCGGGAGGACGGCGTGACGGACATTGTGGTACAGGAACATCCCGGACAGATTGCCGCTGTAGATTCTCCGGCTGAATCTGGCTCATTGCTAGCCGTAATTGCGGCGGCGGCGAGAGACCCGCATGTTGATATCGCCAAGATGGAGGGTTTGTTCGCGCTGCAAGAGCGGCTCATGTCGAAGCAGGCAGAGATTGCCTTCAATCGTTCCATGGCGCGTTTGCAGGCAAAGCTGCCGAGGATCACGAAGCGCGGCAAGATCGAATTCAAAAACAAGAACGGCGATACACAGTCAACGCCCTACGCCAAGTTCGAAGATGTAA
>Ga0105250_10000165_pt1 | contig 57113 bp, 54 predicted proteins | sample KBSS54metaG_FD_80425 | JGI IMG/M metagenome (GOLD analysis project Ga0105250, IMG submission 80425) | Switchgrass rhizosphere microbial communities from Kellogg Biological Station, Michigan, USA - KBS S5-4 metaG | ecosystem: Host-associated > Plants > Roots > Rhizosphere > Soil | place...
CATGTTTTCCAATGACCTGTCCATTGACCTGGGTACCGCGAATACCCTGATTTATGTAAAAGGACAAGGCATCGTATTGAATGAGCCTTCCGTTGTGGCCATTCGTCAGGATCGTGCCGGCTCGCCGAAAAGCGTCGCTGCTGTTGGTCATGAAGCGAAGCAGATGCTCGGGCGTACACCGGGCAATATCGCGGCGATTCGCCCGATGAAAGACGGCGTTATCGCCGACTTCTTCGTCACCGAAAAAATGCTCCAACACTTTATTAAACAGGTGCATAGCAATAGCTTCATGCGTCCAAGCCCGCGTGTTCTGGTGTGCGTACCGGTCGGTGCAACCCAGGTTGAGCGTCGTGCGATTCGTGAATCTGCTCAGGGCGCTGGCGCTCGTGAAGTCTTCCTGATTGAAGAGCCGATGGCGGCTGCGATTGGCGCGGGCTTACCGGTTTCCGAAGCGACCGGTTCTATGGTGGTGGATATTGGTGGCGGTACCACCGAAGTGGCGGTTATCTCCCTGAACGGCGTGGTTTACTCCTCTTCCGTTCGTATCGGTGGTGACCGTTTCGATGAAGCCGTGATTAATTATGTGCGTCGTAACTACGGATCCCTGATCGGTGAAGCGACGGCTGAACGTATTAAGCATGAAATCGGTTCGGCGTATCCGGGCGATGAAGTGCGTGAAATCGAAGTTCGCGGCCGTAACCTGGCAGAAGGCGTGCCACGCGGCTTTACCCTGAACTCGAACGAAATTCTCGAAGCGCTGCAGGAACCGCTGACCGGTATCGTCAGCGCGGTCATGGTCGCGCTGGAACAGTGTCCGCCGGAGCTGGCTTCCGATATCTCCGAGCGTGGTATGGTTCTGACTGGCGGTGGCGCCCTGCTGCGCAACCTCGACCGTCTGTTGATGGAAGAGACAGGTATTCCTGTCGTAGTTGCAGAAGATCCACTGACTTGCGTCGCACGTGGCGGCGGTAAAGCGCTGGAAATGATCGACATGCACGGCGGCGACTTGTTCAGCGAAGAGTAGTCAGCCGAAGGTCCAGGGTAGCCTCAAAAGCTACCCTTGGTCTTAACTGACACGAGAATACGCATAGCCTATGAAGCCAATTTTTAGCCGTGGCCCGTCGCTACAGATTCGCCTTATCCTGGCGGTTTTGGTGGCGCTTGGCGTGATTATCGCCGACAGCCGCCTGGGTACGTTCAGTCAGATTAGAACGTACATGGACACTGCCGTCAGCCCTTTCTACTTTATCTCAAATGGTCCCCGGGAATTGCTGGACAGCGTATCGCAAACGCTGGCAACCCGCGATCAGCTCGAACTGGAAAACCGCGCGCTGCGTCAGGAACTGCTGCTGAAGAACAGCGATTTGCTGATGCTGGGTCAGTATAAACAGGAGAACGCGCGTCTGCGCGAGCTGCTGGGCTCGCCGCTGCGTCAGGATGAGCAAAAAATGGTGACTCAGGTCATCTCTACGGTTAACGATCCTTATAGCGATCAGGTTGTTATCGATAAGGGCAGCGTTAACGGCGTATACGAAGGCCAGCCGGTGATCAGCGACAAAGGCGTGGTTGGTCAGGTCGTTGCGGTGGCGAAGTTAACCAGCCGCGTGCTGCTCATCTGCGACGCGACGCATGCGTTGCCGATTCAGGTTCTGCGCAATGATATTCGCGTGATTGCGGCGGGTAACGGGTGCACTGACGATTTGCAGCTGGAGCACCTGCCGGCGAACACCGATATTCGCGTCGGCGATGTGCTGGTGACCTCCGGTCTCGGTGGCCGCTTCCCTGAAGGCTATCCGGTCGGCGTGGTTTCCTCGGTGAAGCTCGACACGCAGCGTGCGTATACGGTCATTCAGGCGCGCCCAACGGCGGGTCTGCAGCGTCTGCGCTATCTCCTGCTGCTGTGGGGAGCCGATCGTAACGGGGCCAACCCGATGACGCCGGAAGAGGTGCACCGCGTTGCCAATGAACGTCTGATGCAGATGATGCCGCAGGTTCTGCCGGCACCAGATGCCATGGGGCCGCAAATGCCTGCGCCGGCAACCGGCATGACGCCGCCTTCGCAACCTCTGCCTGCAGGGGGGCAATAGTGGCAAGTTATCGAAGCCAGGGACGCTGGGTTATCTGGCTCTCGTTTCTTATCGCGCTATTGCTGCAGGTCATGCCCTGGCCGGCGGACCTGACCGTCTTCCGGCCAAACTGGGTATTCCTGATCCTGCTTTACTGGATCCTCGCCTTACCGCATCGGGTGAACGTAGGCACCGGTTTCGTCATGGGGGCGATCCTTGATCTGATCAGCGGGTCGACACTCGGCGTTCGCGCGCTATCGTTAAGTATCATCGCTTATCTGGTGGCGCTGAAATATCAGCTGTTTCGCAATCTGGCGCTCTGGCAGCAGGCGCTGGTGGTGATGATGTTATCCCTTGCTGTGGATATCGTTGTTTTCTGGGCAGAGTTTTTAGTGATCAACGTCTCTTTCCGTCCGGAAGTGTTCTGGAGTAGTGTAGTAAACGGTGTGCTCTGGCCATGGTTATTCCTGCTGATGCGGAAAGTCCGTCAGCAATTTGCGGTGCAATAAGGTTGATATGACGACTCTGTATCTCGCTTCAGGCTCTCCGCGTCGACAAGAACTGCTGACGCAACTGGGGTTATCTTTTGAACGTCTGGTTCCCGGTATTGAAGAACGACGCCTGCCACAGGAGAGCGCCGGGCATTATGTTGCGCGTCTGGCGCGTGAAAAAGCGCAGGCGGGGGTCGCACTGGCCCCGCGCGATCTGCCGGTGCTGGGGGCCGATACCATTGTTATCCTGAACGGCGAAGTGCTGGAAAAACCGCGCGATGCCGCGCACGCCGCCGAGATGCTGCGCATGCTCTCCGGTAAGACGCATCAGGTCATGACGGCCGTGGCGCTGGCGGATAAGCAGCTGACGCTGGATTGCCTGGTGGTGACGGAAGTCACCTTCCGCCTGCTTTCAGATCAGGATATTGCCAGCTATGTAGCCAGCGGCGAACCTCTGGACAAAGCAGGTGCATACGGTATTCAAGGGTTGGGTGGCTGTTTCGTCAGGAAGATTAATGGCAGCTATCACGCCGTGGTCGGCTTACCGCTGGTAGAAACGTATGAGTTGCTGAGTAACTTTAACTCACTGCGTGAAGAAAAGGGATAAAGATGACGGCTGAATTATTAGTTAACGTAACGCCATCGGAGACGCGCGTTGCGTACATTGATGGCGGTATTCTGCAGGAAATTCATATTGAGCGTGAAGCGCGGCGCGGAATCGTAGGCAATATCTACAAAGGTCGTGTCAGTCGTGTACTGCCGGGGATGCAGGCGGCTTTTGTAGATATTGGCCTGGATAAGGCCGCATTTCTGCACGCGTCAGATATTATGCCGCATACCGAATGCGTTGCCGGGGAAGAACAAAAGCAGTTTACGGTGCGCGATATTTCCGAACTGGTTCGTCAGGGCCAGGACCTGATGGTTCAGGTGGTGAAAGATCCGCTCGGCACCAAAGGCGCCCGCCTGACGACGGACATTACGCTGCCTTCCCGCTATCTGGTCTTTATGCCGGGGGCTTCTCACGTCGGCGTGTCACAGCGTATCGAGAGTGAAGCTGAACGCGAGCGGTTAAAGAAGGTGGTGGCCGACTACTGCGATGAGCAGGGCGGTTTTATCATCCGTACCGCCGCGGAAGGGGTGCATGAACAGGAGTTAGCCGCCGATGCGGCTTACCTCAAGCGCGTATGGACGAAGGTCATGGAGCGCAAAAAACGTCAGCAGACCCGTTATCAGCTGTACGGTGAACTGGCGCTGGCTCAGCGCGTGCTGCGTGATTTTGCCGATGAGCATCTGGACCGTATACGCGTCGATTCCCGCCTGACGTATGAATCGCTGGTGGAGTTTACCGCCGAATATATGCCGGTAATGACCAGCAAGCTGGAGCATTACAGCGGCCGTCAGCCGATTTTCGATCTCTTTGACGTGGAGAACGAAATTCAGCGCGCGCTGGAGCGTAAGGTGGAGCTGAAATCCGGCGGCTATCTGGTTATCGATCAAACCGAAGCGATGACCACCGTGGATATCAATACCGGGGCATTTGTCGGTCATCGCAATCTCGACGATACGATTTTTAATACCAATATTGAGGCGACTCAGGCGATTGCCCGCCAGCTGCGTCTGCGCAATCTGGGCGGGATTATCATTATTGATTTCATTGATATGAATAATGAAGATCACCGTCGCCGGGTGTTGCATTCACTGGAACAGGCGCTGAGTAAAGATCGGGTCAAAACCAGTATTAACGGCTTTTCCCAGCTTGGTCTGGTAGAGATGACCCGTAAGCGGACTCGTGAAAGCGTTGAGCACGTGTTGTGTAAGGATTGCCCTACCTGCCACGGACGCGGTACGGTGAAATCGGTGGAAACGGTGTGCTATGAAATCATGCGTGAGATTGTGCGTGTGCATCATGCCTACGATTCCGATCGTTTCCTGGTCTATGCTTCTCCTGCGGTTGCGGAAACCCTGAAAGGGGAAGAGTCGCACGCGCTGGCGGAAGTCGAAATCTTTGTCGGCAAACAGGTCAAGTACAAATTGAACCGCTCTATAATCAAGAGCAGTTCGATGTCGTTATGATGTAATCATCTGGTTTGCTTCTGCTCTGGCACCCGGGAGTATGGCCGAACGACGGCTTATCCCGGAAGTCAACGCCGCCGACGCGGAGGCAAATAGACGGATGACGTGTAAAAGTCTGACAAGGAGAGAGGCGTGAGGCGACTGCCCGGGATATTACTGCTCACCGCGGCAACATTGACAGTTGTCGTCGCACTGCTGGTGAGCGGCCTGCGTCTCGTTCTGCCGCAGCTGGACGCATGGCGCCCGCAGCTGCTGGAAAAAATCTCTGCGCTTTCAGGCTCGCCGGTCAATGCTTCACAGCTGACGGCCCGCTGGGAAAACTTTGGCCCGACGCTCGACGTGCGCGATGTCTCCGCGGGTCTGAAAGACGGCGGCCAGCTCTCGGTTAAACGGGTCACTCTGGCGCTGGATGTCTGGCAAAGTCTGCTGCACATGCGCTGGCAGTTCCGCGACCTCACCTTCTGGCAGTTGAAAATCCATACCAATTCGCCAATCCAGACCAATGATGGCGGCGAGAGTCTGAAAACCGACCATATTGGCGATCTCTTCCTGCGCCAGTTCGATCACTTTATTCTGCGCGATAGCCATTTGAGTTTCGTGACCATTTCCGGGCAACGTGCGGAATTAGCTGTTCCGCAGCTCACCTGGCTGAATACGAATAACCGCCATCGTGCAGAAGGGCAACTGAGTCTCTCCAGTCTGAACGGCCAGCATGGGGTGATGCAGGTACGTATGGATCTGCGTGATGAAAATGGCCTGCTGAACAAAGGGCGCGTATGGCTGCAGGCGGATGATATTGACGTGAAGCCGTGGCTGGGCCGCTGGATGCAGGACAATATTGCGTTGCAGACTGCGCGCTTTAGCCTCGAAGGCTGGATGACTATCGACAAAGGCGATATCGCCAGCGGTGACGTCTGGTTGAAGAAGGGCGGCGCCAGCTGGCAGGGTGATGGTCAGCCCCATCGATTGACGGTGGATAATCTGACGGCCCATATCTTCCGCGAGAAGCAGGGCTGGGGCTTCGACATCCCGGATACCCGGATCTCGATCGACGGCAAAGCCTGGCCGCGCGGCGCGCTGGCGATGGCGTGGATCCCGGCCCAGGATGTCGGCGGTGATAACCACTCGCGCAGCGATGAGCTGCGTGTCCGCGCCAGTCACCTCGATCTCAATGGCCTGACCGGGCTGCAACCGATTGCCGATAAGCTGGCCCCTGAGCTGGGCGAGGTCTGGCGCACCACGCAACCTGCCGGCAAAATCGATCTGCTGGCGCTGGATATCCCGCTGCAGGCAGCGGAAAAGTCCCGTTTTCAGGCAAGCTGGAGCGATCTCTCCTGGAAACAGTGGAAGCTGCTGCCGGGGGCCGAACATTTCTCGGGTAGCGCTGCCGGAAGCGTGGAGAACGGCTCGCTGCACGCCAGTATGAGCGAAGCCAAAATGCCTTATGCCACGGTCTTCCGCGCCCCGCTGGAAATTGCCAAAGGTGATGCCACCCTCAGTTGGGTGAAGAATGACAAAGGCTTTATGCTTGACGGGCGCAACATTGACGTGCAGGCAACCGGAGTACGTGCGCGGGGAGGGTTCCGCTATTTACAGCCGCAGGGTGACGAGCCGTGGCTGGGGATTCTGGCGGGGATCAGCACCAATGACGGTGGTCAGGCATGGCGCTATTTTCCGGAAAACCTGATGGGCAAAGAGCTGGTGGATTATCTCAGCGGCGCGATAAAAGGCGGGCAGGCAACCAACGCCACCCTGGTTTACGGCGGTAATCCGCACCTGTTCCCGTATCTGCATAACGAAGGCCAGTTCCAGGTTTCGGTGCCATTAACCAACGCCACCTTTGCCTTTCAACCCGACTGGCCGGCATTAACCGGGCTGGATATCAACCTCGATTTTATCAATAACGGTTTGTGGATGAAGGCCGATAAGGTCATGCTGGGGAACGTCACCGCCAGCAACCTTGATGCGGTTATCCCGGATTATTCGCGGGAAAAACTGCTTATTGATGCCGATATCAACGGTCCAGGGAAAGATGTCGGACCCTATTTTAACGAGACGCCGCTGAAAGAGACGCTGGGTTCGGCACTGGATGAACTACAACTGGATGGGAATGTGAGCGCTCGCTTACATCTTGATATTCCGCTGGATGGCGAGCTGACCACCGCCAAAGGCGATGTCAATCTGGTGAATAACAGCCTGTTTATCAAACCGATTGATACAACGCTGAAGGATCTGACCGGTAAGTTCAGCTTTACAAATGGCGATCTGAAAAGCGAGACCCTGAAAGCCAGCTGGTTTAATCAGCCGTTGAATCTCGATTTTTCCACCACCGAGGGACCTAAGGCCTTCCTGGTCAACGTTGGCATGAACGCCAGCTGGCAGCCATCGCGTACCGGTCTCCTGCCAAAAGCGGTCAATGATGCCGTTAGCGGTAGCGTGCCGTGGGACGGTAAGGTGGCAATTGAGCTGCCGTACCATGGGAATGCGAGCTATAAGGTTGATATTAACGGCGATCTGAAAAATGTAAGCAGTGACTTACCTTCTCCGGTCGATAAAACAGCGGGTGAGCCGCTGCCGGTGAAAATTAATGTTGAAGGCGGGTTAAACAGCTTCGAGTTGACCGGCGCTATTGGTGCGAAAAATCATTTCAACAGCCGCTGGCTGTTGAACCGTAAGCTGACGCTGGATCGGGCGATTTTAACCTCTGATAGCAAAGCCATTTCTCCGCTGCCGGATCAGGCCGGCGTTGAGCTGAATATGCCGGCGATGGATGGCGCGGAGTGGCTGGCGCTTTTCCAGGGTGGCGCAGTCAATGAAGTCAGCAGCAATATTCTCTTCCCGGAACGTATCACGTTGCGCACGCCGTCGCTGACGTTTGCTGGCCAAAGCTGGAACAACGTGAGCCTGGTGAGTCAACCGAATGCCGGTGGCTCGAAGGTTGAAGCCCAGGGGCGCGAAATTAACGCCTCTTTGACAATGCGGCAAAATGCCCCCTGGCAGGCCGCCATTCGCTACCTGTATTACAACCCGGCTGCCGCTCAGAAGAGTGGTGAGGCGTCCAGCGGGACGAACCCGCTTGCCAGTAACCGCCTTGATTTTCGCGGTTGGCCGGATCTCCAGCTGCGCTGCGCAGAGTGCTGGCTATGGGGGCAAAAATACGGGCGCATCGACGGTGATTTCTCAATTAAAGGCGATACCCTGACGCTGGCTAACGGGCTGGTGGATACCGGTTTTGGCCGTCTGACTTCCGACGGCGTATGGGTCAATGCCCCGGGCGGCGTGCGGACGTCGCTGAAAGGTAAACTCCATGGGAATAAAACGGATGCCTTCGCCAGCTTTTTCGGTATTTCGACGCCGGTGAAAGGGTCGTCGTTCGATGTCGATTACGATTTGCACTGGCGTGCACCGCCGTGGCAGCCGGACGTGGCATCGCTCAATGGGGTGCTGAAAAGCCATCTCGGGAAAGGCGAATTTACCGACATCAGCACCGGTCATGCCGGGCAGCTGTTGCGTCTGCTGAGCGTCGATGCGCTGCTGCGAAAGCTGCGTTTCGACTTTAGCGATACCTTCAGCGAAGGCTTCTATTTTGATTCGATCAACAGCACGGCATGGATTAAAGATGGCGTGCTGAATACGGATGATACGCTGGTGGATGGCCTCGAGGCGGATATCGCGATGAAAGGCTCGGTCGACCTGGTACGCCGCCGGCTGGATATGCAGGCCGTCGTGGCCCCGGAAATTTCGGCGACCGTCGGCGTTGCGACAGCGTTTGTGATAAATCCGATAGTCGGCGCCGCGGTGTTTGCCGCCAGTAAAGTGCTGGGGCCGCTGTGGAACAAAGTATCTATCCTGCGTTATCGCATTACTGGCCCTATCGATCAGCCGCAGATCAATGAAGTCCTGCGCCAGGCGCGCAGTGACAAAAAGCAATGATTTGACGATTGCGGGGAATTACCGCACTCTCAATGGATAGCGTTTTTTATTTCCGCCTGACCGGCGGCAACAAACGAGTAGCATAACGATGAGTCTGAACCTGGTAAGTGAACAATTACTGTCAGCAAATGGCCTGAATCATCAGGATCTTTTTGCCATTCTTGGCCAGTTGGCCGAGCGCCGTCTGGATTACGGCGATCTCTATTTTCAGTCGAGCTATCACGAATCCTGGGTTCTGGAAGACAGCATCATTAAAGATGGTTCGTACAATATTGACCAGGGCGTCGGCGTTCGTGCGGTCAGCGGCGAGAAAACGGGTTTTGCTTATGCCGACCAAATCAGTCGACTGGCGCTGGAGCAGAGCGCGCAGGCGGCTCGTACCATCGTGCGCGACAGCGGCGACGGCAAAGTGCGTACCCTGGGGGCGGTAGAATACAGCGCGCTGTATACCAGTATCGATCCGCTGCAAAGTATGAGCCGCGAAGAGAAACTGGATATCCTGCGCCGCGTCGATAAAGCGGCTCGCGCCGCTGATAAACGCGTGCAGGAAGTGTCCGCCAGTCTGAGCGGCGTGTATGAATTGATTCTGGTCGCGGCGACCGATGGGACGTTAGCGGCGGACGTTCGTCCGCTGGTGCGTCTGTCGGTCAGCGTGCTGGTGGAAGACGACGGTAAACGTGAACGCGGCTCCAGCGGCGGCGGCGGTCGTTTTGGCTATGACTATTTCCTGGCTGCCGAAGACGGTGAAGTCCGTGCCGATGCCTGGGCGAAAGAAGCGGTGCGGATGGCGCTGGTGAATTTATCTGCCGTTGCCGCCCCGGCGGGCATGCTGCCGGTGGTGCTGGGGGCCGGTTGGCCTGGGGTATTGCTGCATGAAGCGGTAGGACACGGTCTGGAAGGCGATTTCAACCGTCGCGGTACCTCGGTGTTCAGCGGCCATATGGGGGAACTGGTGGCTTCCGAACTGTGCACCGTGGTGGATGATGGCACCATTGCCAATCGCCGCGGCTCGCTGGCCGTTGATGACGAAGGGACGCCGGGCCAATACAACGTGCTGATTGAGAACGGTATCCTGAAAGGTTATATGCAGGACAAACTCAATGCGCGTTTGATGGGCGTTGCGCCGACCGGTAACGGCCGTCGTGAGTCATACGCCCATCTGCCGATGCCGCGGATGACCAACACCTACATGCTGGCAGGTAAATCGACGCCGCAGGAGATTATCGAATCGGTTGATTACGGTATCTATGCCCCTAACTTCGGCGGTGGTCAGGTCGATATCACCTCAGGTAAGTTTGTGTTCTCCACTTCAGAAGCCTACCTGATCGAAAAAGGGAAGGTCACGAAAGCAGTGAAGGGGGCGACCCTGATCGGTTCCGGTATTGAAGCGATGCAGCAGATTTCCATGGTCGGTAACGATCTGAAGCTTGATAGCGGTGTCGGCGTGTGCGGTAAAGAGGGCCAGAGCGTGCCGGTAGGCGTTGGCCAACCGACGCTGAAAGTCGATAACCTTACCGTTGGCGGAACCGCCTGAGTATTCTGAATGCGCTTCCGCATTTTGCGGAGGCGCAGCCTGCACCGGCCATCGCTGCTGTTTGTGTCGCGTCGCTAGCGGGCAATTCTCCGGCCGTGCATCCCCTGGTAAATTTTTGCCACCTCGACGAAATACTCCGTCAGTGAATTAATACAGACCTGAACCTTCAGCGGTAGCTTGTCTTTTTCGGTATACAGCGCGTATACCGGACGCGGATCTGACTGGTAGCTTGGCAGCAGGATCTCCAGCTCACCGCGGTTGATCTCTTCGATCGCCCACATCAGCGGAACGTAAGCCACCCCGACCCCTGCAGTCAGCCAGCGGACCAGCGTCATGGGATCGTTGGTGACAAAGCGGCCCTGGGGGATCAGTTTGGTTGAGATCCCTTCCGGAGCGATAATTTCAAATTCATTGTCAGGGCGCACGCTGTACTCCAGCCACGAATGGCTGGCGAGATCGGCCGGTTTTTCCGGGATCCCCGCCTGCTGCAGGTAGCTTTTTGCTGCGCAGAGCACCATCGGCATCGAGCCAAGCCGGCGTGAAAAGAGGCTGGAATCCTGCAATGCCCCGACGCGGATCACCACATCCAGCCCGTCAGCAATCAGATCCGGCGCCGGAATTCCGGTGACCAGGTTGACGGATAAACCCGGGTACTCTTTCAGCATTCCAGCGGTTATGTGGGCGAGGACATTTTGTGCCATAGTTGAAGAGCAGCCGACGCGCAGCGTACCGATGGGCGTATTGTTAAACGCGTACAGTTGCTCATGGACGTCCTGCGCTTCGAACAGCATTCGTCGGCAGCCCTGGTAATAGATCTTGCCGGCTTCCGTTAAGCCAAGGCTGCGGGTGCTGCGGTTAAGCAGCTTCACCTGGAGTTCATCTTCCAGTCTGGAGACAGTCTGGCTGATGGATGAAACGCTCATCTGGAGCTGGTGTGCCGTGGCGGTAAATGAACCCAGTTCAACCACTTTGGCAAAAACGGACATGCGTTTTAATCGTTCCATTGTTCACTCTGACTTAAAAGTGATTTAGATCACATAATATAGATCATGCTGCAATTGTTACGTTACTATATTGTTAGCTACATAATAAACGCTTCACGCATATCACCTGTACGCTTCTTATCAAGGTCATCATGAGTCTGTTTCCTGTCATCGTGATTTTCGGCTTGTCATTTCCGCCGATCTTCTTTGAGTTGCTAATATCGCTGGCCATTTTCTGGTTGGTACATCGGCTGCTGGTTCCTACCGGCATCTATGATTTTGTCTGGCACCCTGCACTGTTTAATACCGCGTTATATTGCTGCCTTTTTTATCTGATATCGCGTTTGTTCGTTTGAGGTCGATGTGAAAACACTAACAAGAAATATCTTCCGTACCGCAATCACTGTGATACTGGTTATCCTCGCATTTGTCGCGATTTTTCGCGCATGGGTCTATTACACCGCATCGCCCTGGACGCGTGACGCACGCTTTAGAGCCGATATCGTGGCGATCGCGCCGGATGTGTCAGGACTGATTACGCAGGTCAACGTCAAGGATAACCAGCTGGTTAAGAAAGACCAGGTTTTGTTCGTGATCGATCAGCCGCGTTATCAGAAAGCCCTCGAAGAGGCTCAGGCCGATGTCGCTTACTACCAGACCCTGGCGCAGGAAAAGCGTACCGAGGCCGGGCGTCGTAACCGGCTTGGCATACAGGCGATGTCCCGTGAGGAAATAGACCAGGCCAACAACGTCTTACAAACGGTGGAGCATCAGCTGGCAAAAGCGATGGCAACCCGCGATCTGGCGAAGCTCGATCTTGAACGCACGGTTATCCGCGCGCCGGCCGATGGCTGGGTGACCAACCTCAACGTATACAGCGGCGAATTTATTACCCGTGGCTCGACAGCCGTGGCGCTGGTTAAGCAAGACACCTTTTACGTGGTGGCCTATCTCGAAGAGACCAAACTGGAAGGGGTTCGTCAGGGCTACCGTGCGGAAATCACCCCGCTGGGAAGCAGCCGCTCGATTAAAGGTACGGTGGACAGCATTGCCGCCGGGGTGACCAACGCCAGCAGCAGCAGCGACGCTAAAGGGATGGCTTCCGTGGATTCTAACCTTGAGTGGGTTCGCCTGGCGCAGCGTGTGCCGGTCCGTATTCGACTCGATAAGCAGCAGGGCAATCTGTGGCCAGCGGGGACAACCGCGACGGTGGTGATTACCGGTAAAGAAGACCGCGATACAACCCAGGTGAACTTCTTCCAGAAACTGGCGATGCGCCTGCGTGAGTTTGGTTAATCGCCATGGGGATCTTCACCATTGCTCCCCGGCACCTTCGCTTCGCCATTAAATTAGCGTGTGCGGTGGTGCTGGCGTTATTCGTCGGCTTCCACTTTCAACTGGAAACCCCGCGCTGGGCGGTGCTGACGGCGGCTATTGTTGCCGCCGGTCCGGCATTCGCCGCCGGGGGAGAACCCTATTCTGGCGCCATCCGCTATCGCGGGATGCTGCGTATCGTCGGGACGTTTATCGGCTGTATTGCCGCGCTGGCGATAATCATTCTGATGATTCGCGCGCCGCTGCTGATGATGCTGGTGTGCTGTCTGTGGGCGGGTTTCTGCACCTGGATCTCCTCGCTGGTTCGTGTCGAAAACTCCTACGCGTGGGGGCTGGCAGGCTATACCGCGCTGATCATTATTATCACCATTCATACCGATCCGATGCTGGCGCCGCAGTTTGCCGTTGAGCGTTGCAGCGAGATTGTGGTGGGGATTGTCAGCGCCATCATGGCGGATCTGCTATTTCCCCCGCGCTCGATTAAGAAAGAGATCGATCTTGAGCTGGATAACCTGCTGGTAGAACAGTACCGCCTGATGCAACTTTGTGTGGCGCATGGCGACAGCGAGGTGGTCGACAAAGCATGGGGGGCGCTGGTACGCCGGACTAACGCCCTGGAAGGCATGCGCGGCAACCTGATTATGGAGTCGTCGCGGTGGGCAAAGGTTAACCGCCGCCTGAAGGCCATTAACACCATCTCCCTGACGCTGATTACTCAGGCCTGTGAAACCTATTTAATCCAGAATTCACGCCCGGAAATGGTGACCGATGATTATCGCGAGCTGTTTGCCGAGCCGGTTGACACCGTGCAGGACGTCCACCGACAGCTGAAGAGAATGCGCCGCTTTCTGACATGGAAAGGGGAGCACAACACGCCGGTGACGATCTACAGCTGGGTGGGGGCGGCGACGCGCTATCTGCTGTTGAAACGCGGCGTGGTCGGCAATACCAAAATCAGCCGGATTGAAGATGAAGTGCTGCAGGATGAAGTGGTGATCAAAGCGGGGTCCGCCGAGCGTCATCATGCGATGGTCAACTTCTGGCGCACCTCCATCTCCTGCATCCTCGGTACGTTGTTCTGGCTGTGGACCGGCTGGACCTCCGGCAGCGGGGCGATGGTGATGATCGCCGTGGTGACCGCGCTGGCGATGCGCCTACCGAACCCGCGGATGGTGGCGCTCGATTTCCTCTACGGGATGCTGGTAGCCCTGCCGCTGGGGGCGCTGTTTTTCCTCGTGATTATGCCCGCGACGCAGCAAAGCATGCTGTTGCTGTGCATCAGCCTGGCGGTGATGGCATTCTTCATTGGGATTGAAGTCCAGAAGCGCCGGCTGGGATCGATGGGGGCGTTGGCAGGCACCATCAATATCCTGGTGCTGGACAACCCAATGCAGTTTCAGTTCAGCCAGTTTCTCGATAGTGCGCTGGGACAAATCGTCGGCTGTTTCCTGGCGCTGATGGTGATTCTGCTGGTGCGGGATAACTCTCGGGAGCGTACCGGGCGCGTGCTGCTGAATCAGTTTGTTTCGGCGGCGGTCTCATCGCTGACCACCAACACCGCCCGTCGCAAAGAGAACCATCTTCCCGCGCTTTATCAGCAGCTGTTCTTACTGTTGAATAAGTTTCCCGATGACATTGCCCGTTTCCGCCTCGCATTGACGCTGATTATTGCCCATCAACGTTTGCGGGATGCTCCGGTACCGGTCAACGAAGATCTCTCGGCATTCCATCGCCAGCTGCGACGCACCGCGGACCATGTGATATCCGCCAGCAACGATGATAAGCGGCGTCGCTATTTCGCCCGTCTGCTTGAAGAGCTGGACGTTTATCAGGAAAAACTGCAGGCCTGGGAGGCATCGCCGCAGGTGACCGAACCGGTCCGGCGGCTGGTGGAGATGTTGCGAAAATACCAGTACGCCTTCACCAATCACTAACTCCCTGAAACCGACGCTGAAGCGTCGGTTTTTTTATCACTATACTTAATCGTCGGGGATATTCGCGTTTCGTTCAGGGAAGCAGGGAAAGAAACCCCGGCGCGTGCAAGTATGGGCAGTATTGGCGGGTGGCAATAGCGCGATGTTGACAGGGTGTGGGCGATGACTATCTATACATTTGATTTTGATGATATAGCCGATCAGCAGGATTTCTATCGTGAGTTTTCACAGAGCTTCTCGCTCAACCGCGAGCAGGTGAACAATCTGGACTCACTGTGGGAAGCCGTAACCGGCGGTCTGCTGCCGCTGCCGCTGGAGATTGAGTTTATTCACTTAAGCGATAAGCAGCGTCGGCGCTTTGGCGCCTTGATATTGCTGTTTGATGAAGCGGAAGAAGAGCTGGAAGGGGAGCTACGGTTTAACGCCAGGCAGGCATAAAAAAGCCCCCGACGGGCGGGGGCAAGTCGTCGGACAAGACGACGAGGGTTTATTTGTACAACTCAGCTGTAGCGTGCCAGCTATCGCCGGTACGGGCTTCAATAATACGGTAGCTGCTGGCGCCTTCTTTTTCGGCTTTAGCCGCCAGTTCATGGCGCATATCCATCGGGGCGCTGCCTACCTGAGAAACAGAGATGGTGCCCATCGACTGCAGGTTTTGAGCTTGTTCCGCGTTGACCTGATGTACGGCGGCACTCGCGCCGAAGGAGAGAACGGAAGCCAGGCCCAGGGATGCGATGATCATTGAACGTTTCATAATCTTTACTCCAACCATTTGTTGCAGCGGCGGGAGGCTTTATATGGGCCTGGGCCGCTGGAAATTATTCGTATTGAGTTTGTAACCGACAATCATTACGTCTTATTTATAAAGCTCTGCCGTAGCGTGCCAGTGGTCACCGGTACGGGCTTCGATGATGCGATAAGAAGATGCACCTTCTTCCTGAGCTTTTTTGTTCAGCATTTCATGCATATCCATCGGGGAAGAACTCACCGCGCCGACGGAAATGGTACCGATTGACTGACGGCCTTGTGCCTGATCGCTGTTGATAGAGTCAGCGGCGAAAGCGCCAAATGACAGAACAGACAGGATGCTTAGTGCAGCGACAGTTGTTTTGATTTTCATGATGTTCACCTCGTCGAATCTTATTATTGAGGGCTCTTCGTTTCGTGACCCTCATCACAAAATCAAGTATACACTAATCACCAAAAATATTAATACCCTGCTAATGGTTGTATGAGTAAATAATTACAAAGAATTGTCGTTTTTATAACATATAAGAATTAGAAATGTCATTTACTCGCCATTCAGGTTTGATATAGCGATTAAAATCATATAGATAGGGTGTTTTGATATTTTGTGCGCTTCCGGCGAGTTCATTCGGTAAAAGTATGTATAGAGGCCGAAAACCACACTAAATGTTAAAGAAATGCAATATTTTTGAAAAGACCCTCTGGTGGGAACCAGAGGGGAGGCTCTCAGAGTTCCTGTTCAAACAGAACGAGAATGGCGTCGTACAGATCTTTGACGGTGAAGCCTCTGGCCGGGGTCGTAAAGATGGTGTCATCGCCGGCAATGCTGCCGAGAATCCCTTCCGCTTTGCCGAGAGAGTCCAGCAGGCGAGCAATCAGCTGCGCTGCGCCCGGGCTGGTATGGATAACCACGACGGCATCGTTATAGTCGATATCCAACACGAGGTTTTTCAGCGGGCTGGAGGTCGTCGGAACGCCAAGCTCGGCAGGCAGGCAATAGACCATCTCCATTTTGGCGTTACGGGTACGAACCGCGCCAAATTTTGTCAACATGCGGGAGACTTTCGATTGGTTGATATTATCGAAACCTTCTTCCTGCAGCGCCTGGACGATTTCACCTTGAGAGCTGAACTTTTCTTCTTTAAGCAGCAGTTTAAACGCTTTAACCAGTTCTTCTTGTTTTGCCGAACTTCGCATAAGTCACCCAAATTATGGTGGTAAAAACAACATCATTATGCATAGTAATGAATTTTTATGCAAATAATCCGCAGGGGGATAAAGTAAATAATGTTATGAAGGGGGCATATTTTAGCAAATAACCCTGCTAAGGAACATGCCTTCATCACAGCGCGTAAATCGCTGTAAAAGTAAACTAAATGTTATGAGAATGATGTTGTTTTGCCGAGTGAGCTGGGTGTATTGTAACCAACAGTCGATCCGGTACTACGTTTTGCTGGATGGTCAGTCTCAGGGATGAAAATGCGAAGCGGATGCATCGCTGCGCACCAGAACGCATTCTTCAACCATACTTATTGTAATTGTTCATCTTGTGAATTAAGGTCCAGGCGACGGAGTAACGAAAGACTATATTAACCATAATAAGGAGTTTAGGATGAAAGTTGCAGTCCTCGGCGCCGCTGGTGGAATCGGCCAGGCGCTTGCCCTACTACTTAAGACCCAACTGCCTTCAGGTTCAGAACTCTCGTTGTACGACATTGCTCCGGTCACGCCGGGCGTGGCGGTTGATCTTAGCCATATCCCTACCGATGTAAAAATCAAAGGTTTCTCCGGTGAAGACGCAACTCCGGCGCTTGTTGGGGCTGATGTGGTGCTGATTTCCGCTGGCGTAGCCCGTAAGCCAGGCATGGATCGCTCCGATTTATTTAACGTTAACGCTGGTATCGTGAAGAACCTGGTACAGCAGATAGCGAAAACCTGCCCGCAAGCCTGCATCGGTATCATTACTAACCCGGTGAACACGACGGTGGCTATTGCGGCAGAAGTGCTGAAAAAAGCGGGCGTGTACGATAAGAACAAACTGTTTGGCGTTACCACGCTGGACATCATCCGTTCAAATACCTTTGTGGCTGAGCTGAAAGGTAAATCCGCATCCGACGTTGAAGTGCCGGTTATTGGCGGCCACTCCGGCGTGACCATCCTGCCGTTATTGTCGCAGATTGCTGGCGTGAGCTTCAGTGAGCAAGAAGTTGCCGATCTGACTAAACGCATCCAGAACGCCGGCACCGAAGTCGTTGAAGCCAAAGCCGGTGGTGGTTCTGCCACGCTTTCTATGGGGCAGGCGGCCGCCCGCTTTGGTCTTTCCTTAGTGCGTGCGATGCAGGGCGAGAAAGGCGTGGTCGAATGCGCTTATGTTGAAGGCGATGGCCAGTACGCGCGTTTCTTCTCACAGCCGTTACTGCTGGGCAAAAACGGCATCGAAGAGCGTCAGTCGTTCGGTAAGCTCAGCGCCTTTGAGCAACAGGCGCTGGAAGGCATGCTCGATACGCTGAAGAAAGATATCGCCCTGGGCGAAGATTTCGTCAATAAATAAAATGGCGATGCGATAAAAAAACCGGAGCCGCGGCTCCGGTTTTTTTATGTCGGTCAGTTGGTCGCCGGATATTCCTGAACGGCGATATGCAGAGTGATTTTTTTGTCATCGCGCATGATAACCACCGGAATTTCGGAGCCTGGGCGGATTTCCGCGACCTGGTCCATGGTTTCGAGGGCGGAAACCGCCGGTTTGTCATTCACCGAAATGATCACGTCGTTGGCGCGGATACCGGCCTGAGCCGCCGGACCATCCGGAGCAACGTCATTAACCACAATCCCCTGCAGCTGATCGATGCCGCCGCCCTGAGCATGCAGCGGCGCAATCTCGCGGCCGCTGATACCGATATAACCGCGGATCACGCGGCCATCGCGGATCAGCTTATCCATGATCTTGGTTGCCAGCTGGAAGGGAATCGCAAAGCCGATCCCTTCCGGCGTTTCACCATCATTACTTTTATCAAATGACAGCGTGTTGATACCCATCAGTTCGCCCAGCGAGTTCACCAGCGCGCCACCGGAGTTGCCGTGGTTGATTGATGCATCGGTTTGCAGGAAATTTTGCCGTCCGGTAGGGTTCAGGCCGATACGACCGGTAGCGCTGATAATCCCTTGAGTAATCGTCTGACCGAGGTTGTAAGGGTTACCAATCGCAAGGACGACATCGCCGATATGCGGCACTCGTTTCGGGTTGATAGGGATGACCGGCAGGCCGGCATTGGCGTTAATTTTTAATACCGCCAGGTCAGTCAGGGTGTCAGAGCCAACCAGTAACGCTTCAAAAACACGACCATCCTGCAGGGCGACAATAATCTGATCCGCATCATTAATGACGTGTTTGTTGGTCAGGATGTAACCACGCTGGTCCATGATAACGCCGGAGCCCAGAGTCAGCTGATTATGGCTGGTACCGTTCAGCGCGCGATTATAGACGTTGACCACCGCAGGGGCAGCGCGGCGAACGGCAGAATTATAGCTGGCGGGCGACTCGTCCGCGCTATCGTACTGGGTTGTTGTCGACAGATGCCATTGACGCAGCGAAGGCATTACGGCCAGAAGCAGGCCTCCGACGATCAAACCAATGAGTACAGAACGTAAAAACTTTCCAGGCATGATACCGGTATCGTTGATGGATGGACATGCGCAGCATAACACGAGTTATCCGGACATCGCACTGCGGGCGATGTCCGGAAATGCGTGTTATCGCAGCAGCAGATAGATGCTTTCGTTACCGCGAATGACGTTCAGGGCGATGACCGCCGGCTTGCTCTCCAGCACTTTACGTAGTTCGGCAATAGAGCGCACGCGCTCGCGGTTCAGGCCGATAATAATATCGTCCTTGTGCAGGCCAACCTGCGCCGCCGGGCTTCCTTTATCGACATTGTCGACGGCGACGCCTTTAGTGCCGTCTTTCATCTGACCGTCGCTCAGCGATGCCCCCTGAAGCGCGGGGATGATGAGATCGGCGCTGGCGGTAGACGAGGTGCTCTTATCCAGAGTGACTTCGACATCCAGCGGTTTCCCGTCGCGCAGCAGGCCCAGCTTCACTTTGGTGCCCGGCTCGGTCGTGGCAATTCGCGAACGCAGCTCGGCAAAGCTGCTCAGCGGTTTACCGTTCATGCTGACAATCACGTCGCCGGACTTAATCCCGGCTTTCGCCGAACCTGAATTCGGTAAGACTTCGCTGACGAAGGCCCCGCGCTGAGCGTCGATATTCATCGCTTTAGCAATATCCGCGCTCATTTCCATGCCCTTAATTCCCAGCAGGCCGCGTTTGATTTCGCCAAACTGGATCAGCTGTTGAGCGAGGGTTTGCGCCATATTACTCGGAATGGCAAAGCCAATGCCGACGCTGCCGCCGCCTGGCGCCAGAATCGCGGTGTTGATACCAATCAACTCGCCGTTCAGGTTCAGCAGCGCGCCGCCGGAATTACCTCGGTTAATAGAGGCATCGGTCTGGATAAAGTTCTCCAGCCCTTCAAGGTTCAGACCGCTGCGACCGAGTGCGGAAATAATGCCGGATGTGGCGGTCTGCCCGAGGCCAAATGGATTACCGACGGCCACGGCGAAATCGCCAACGCGAAGTTTATCGGAATCGGCGATCGCGATTTGCGTCAGATGGCTGGGGTTTTGTAATTGCAGCAGGGCGATATCGCTCTGATCGTCGCTGCCGACCAGCTTCGCATCAAATTCGCGCCCATCGTTGAGCTGAACACTGATTTTCTGTGCCTGGCTGATCACGTGATTATTAGTTAATACATAGCCTTTGGCGGCATCGATGATTACCCCGGAGCCCAGGCCTTCAAAAGGCTGAGCCTGCTCCTGCGGCGCATTGTCGCCAAAGAACTTTTTCAACTCTTCCGGCATGTTTTGCGTGGGGGCGGCGGTCCCTTCAACCTGGACGCTCACGACCGCGGGCAGCACTTTTTCCAGCATCGGCGCAAGGCTTGGCAAAGCCCCCTGGCCGGGTACCTGCGTGGGTAACGATGCCGTCGCCGTAGGTAAAACCGACAACGATAACCCGATGCTTAACGCTAACGCACTCAACAGCAAAGTCTGTTTCTTCATTAGTTGCTGGCTCTCGTAACCTGAGGTGTATGGAAAAACGTCCCGAATGGCCTGATGTTATTGAATTTTCAACCGGCTAACAATGCGGTCAATGATTAAATAATAGCTGGGATGTGGGGTTGAGGCGGGCGCAGGGAGTGCGCCCGGATAATATTTTTGCTGGCAGGGATAAATCAGTCGCGTTTTGCACCACCGCGCAGCAGGCCGGATGCGCCTTCAGAATAATCGCGCGGCATCTGGACCGGTGCCTGATCGTTGCCGGCTTCTGATTCCGCCAGACGATTGCGGAACGGGTTTGCGTCCGCCATGGTATCCGGCAGCAGACTGCTGGAGCTTTTTGCCATGTGCTGATACAGCTGGCGATAATCATCGGCCATGTTATCCAGCAGTTCAGCGCTGCGGGCAAAATGACTGACCAGCTCTTCACGATACTCTTCAAGCTCTGTTTTATTCTTTTCCAGTTCGAACTGCAGCGCCTGTTGTTGACGTAATTTGCGGTTGCCAAAACGCATGGCGACGGCACCGATGATGATACCGACAACTAGCCCAATTAGCGCATATTCCCAGGTCATGTACATCTCCCGTTGTTTTGTGGTTCCGTAGGGTGGCTGTAAGGCTCTCCGCCTGCGCCCGATAGTGCCACTATAACCGCTAATTCCACAGAAGTGGAATCCTGGCGTATCATCGCGTAGTGTAGAACGGCCTTTTTTTCGTCAATCGTGAGCTTCAGCATTACGGTTTTCAAGGAATAACAATTAGATCATGCAAAGCCTGTCCCCAACATCGCGTTACCTTTTAGCTCTCAAAGAGGGCAGCCATCAACCTGACGACGTCCAGCAAGAAGCGGTAAGCCGCCTCGATACTATCTATCATGAACTGCAGAATAAACCCGTTCCGGCGCCGCAAAGCAGCGGCCTGCGGGCAAAATTCGGCAAGCTGCTGGGTAAGCGTGAACCTGCCGTCGAGACGGCTGCCGTACGTGGCCTCTATATGTGGGGGGGCGTCGGGCGAGGGAAAACCTGGCTGATGGACCTTTTTTATCATAGCCTGCCTGGCGATCGTAAGCAGCGCCTGCACTTCCATCGCTTCATGCTGCGCGTCCATGAAGAGCTGGTGGCCCTGCAGGGGCACAGCGACCCTCTGGAAATCCTCGCCGACCGCTTCAAGGCGGAAACCGACGTTCTCTGTTTCGATGAGTTTTTTGTCTCCGATATTACTGACGCCATGCTGCTGGGCGGCCTGATGAAAGCCCTGTTCGCACGTGGCATCACGCTGGTGGCCACCTCGAACATCCCGCCAGATGAGCTCTATCGCAACGGCCTGCAGCGCGCCCGCTTCCTGCCCGCGATCGATGCGATTAAACAGCATTGCGACATTATGAATGTGGACGCGGGCATTGATTACCGCCTGCGCACGCTGACGCAGGCCCACCTTTGGCTGTCGCCGCTCGATGCGCAGACGCAGCAGCAGATGGATAAACTATGGCTGGCATTAGCAGGTGCGAAACGCGAGCAGACGCCGACGCTGGAAATTAACCATCGACCACTCCCGACATTAGGCGTCGAAAACCAGACGCTGGCGGCCTCGTTTGCCACATTGTGCGTGGACGCGCGCAGCCAGCACGATTACATCGCGCTTTCGCGCCTGTTCCATACCGTCATGTTATTTGATGTGCCGGTGATGACGACGCAGCTGGAGAGCGAAGCCCGGCGGTTTATCGCCCTGGTGGACGAGTTCTACGAGCGGCACGTTAAGCTGGTTGTCAGCGCCGCGGTGCCGCTGTATGACATTTATCAGGGAGAGCGACTGAAGTTTGAGTTTCAGCGCTGCTTATCGCGCCTGCAGGAAATGCAAAGCGAAGAGTATTTGAAACGCCCGCATATGCCTTAACTGGCGGGCTTTCCCCCGCGCATCCTGTTGCCAGGGCACAAGGATATCGCACGGCAACGCGCCGCCGAAAAAAGCAGGTTCAAATCACATAAAGGGGTCGATCTTTGGCCCCGACTTCTCTATAATCTTGCGACCCCACGTTACAAGAAGGTTTTTTTCCCAAAACTTTCTATAGTGCCGGCATAGGCTATTCGAAGGGGTAGGTTTGCTGGACAATGTCGTGTGAACCTCAACTGACTAAACGTTTGGGTGTTCACCAACGTGTAACTTATTATTTGGGTAAGCTTTTAATGAAAACTTTTACAGCTAAACCAGAAACCGTAAAGCGCGACTGGTATGTTGTTGACGCGACCGGTAAAACTCTGGGCCGTCTGGCTTCTGAACTGGCTCGTCGCCTGCGCGGTAAGCACAAAGCGGAATACACTCCGCACGTCGATACTGGTGATTACATCATCGTTCTGAACGCAGAAAAAGTTGCTGTAACCGGCAACAAGCGTGAAGACAAAATGTATTACCATCACACCGGCCACATCGGTGGTATCAAAGAAGCGACCTTTGAAGAGATGATTGCTCGCCGTCCTGAGCGTGTGATTGAAATCGCGGTTAAAGGCATGTTGCCAAAAGGCCCGCTGGGTCGTGCTATGTACCGTAAACTGAAAGTTTACGCGGGTAACGAGCACAACCACGCGGCACAGCAACCGCAAGTTCTTGACATCTAATCGGGATTATAGGCAATGGCTGAAAATCAATATTACGGCACTGGTCGCCGCAAAAGTTCCGCAGCTCGCGTTTTCATCAAACCAGGCAGCGGCAAAATCGTTATCAACCAGCGTTCTCTGGAACAGTACTTCGGTCGTGAAACTGCCCGCATGGTAGTTCGTCAGCCGCTGGAACTGGTCGACATGGTTGAGAAACTGGATCTGTACATCACCGTTAAAGGTGGTGGTATCTCTGGTCAGGCTGGTGCGATCCGTCACGGTATCACCCGCGCTCTGATGGAGTATGATGAGTCCCTGCGTGGCGAACTGCGTAAAGCTGGCTTCGTTACCCGTGATGCTCGTCAGGTTGAACGTAAGAAAGTCGGTCTGCGTAAAGCACGTCGTCGTCCTCAGTTCTCCAAACGTTAATTGTTTTCTGCTTATGCAGAACAATTTGCGAAAAAACCCGCTTCGGCGGGTTTTTTTATGCATAAACCTGCGGTTATCCACAAGGAAATCGCCTGTTCTTACCACTTTTTCAGCATTTCCAGAATCCCCTCACCACAATGCCTTCAAGATCTGGTAAACTATCATCCAATTTTCTGCCCAAATGCTGGTGATTGTTCATTTTTTGTTTTTTAGGCATAAACAATAATGACTTCACGCGAATGGGGTTTTTACATCTGGCTGGCCACGCGTGGCTGGTAGCAGTACAAAAATTCTGAATATACCTGGAGGTTTTCATGGCTGTCGCTGCCAACAAACGTTCGGTAATGACGCTGTTTTCTGGTCCTACTGACATCTATAGCCACCAAGTCCGCATCGTGCTGGCAGAAAAAGGTGTTAGTTTTGAGATAGAGCACGTGGAGAAGGACAACCCACCTCAGGATCTGATTGACCTCAACCCGAATCAAAGCGTACCTACGCTGGTGGATCGTGAGCTCACTCTGTGGGAATCCCGCATCATTATGGAATATCTGGATGAGCGTTTCCCGCATCCACCGTTAATGCCGGTCTATCCGGTAGCGCGTGGAGAAAGTCGTCTGTACATGCAGCGTATCGAGAAAGACTGGTATTCGTTGATGAACACCATTCAGACCGGTACCGCCGCGCAAGCGGATACCGCACGTAAACAGCTGCGTGAAGAGCTGCAGGCGATCGCGCCTGTCTTCACTCAGAAACCTTACTTCCTGAGCGATGAGTTCAGCCTGGTTGATTGCTATCTGGCGCCGCTGCTGTGGCGTTTGCCGGTTCTCGGTGTTGAAGTTATTGGTGCCGGCGCGAAAGAGCTCAAGGGCTATATGACTCGCGTCTTTGAACGTGATTCCTTCCTCGCTTCTTTAACTGAAGCCGAGCGTGAAATGCGTCTCGGTCGGGGCTAACCGATGGATGTATCGCAGCTAACGCCGCGTCGCCCGTACCTACTGCGGGCGTTCTATGAGTGGCTGCTGGATAACCAGCTGACTCCACACCTGGTTGTGGATGTGACACTGCCAAACGTACAGGTTCCGATGGAGTATGCGCGCGACGGGCAAATCGTTCTGAATATTGCTCCGCGCGCCGTGGGTAATCTGGAACTGGCTAATGACGAAGTACGCTTCAACGCGCGCTTCGGCGGTGTCCCGCGTAACGTTTCCGTGCCTATGGCTGCCGTACTGGCTATCTATGCTCGTGAAAACGGCGCGGGTACCATGTTCGAGCCTGAAGCGGCTTACGATGAAGAGGTCAGCACTCTGAATGATGACGATGCATCGGTAAGCAATGAAAGCGAGACGGTCATGTCGGTGATCGACGGCGATAAGCCGGATCATCATGATGATGACCCGGATGATACGCCGCCGCCGCCGCGCGGTGGGCGTCCGGCGCTGCGCGTCGTGAAATAATCCAGCAGGTCGTGGATTTCATATTGCAGGCCCTTCGGGGCCTGTTCTGTTATCTACGCCGCCAGCATGGCATTCTTGTGTTAAGATGGTTCGGTCGTCACTTGCTGTCACACATCACACATGGTCCCTATGAGCGCATTTGATCCCCAGACAGAAGAAGCATCCACCCCCATCGGTAACAGCCTGCACCGCCGCCCTCTGGCGCGCAAAAAGCTGTCGGAGATGGTAGAAGAAGAGCTCGAGAATATGATTCGCCGCCGTGAGTTTGCCGAAGGCGAGCAGCTACCTTCTGAACGTGAGCTGATGACTTTTTTCAACGTCGGGCGACCTTCTGTGCGCGAAGCTCTGGCCGCGTTAAAGCGTAAAGGACTGGTGCAGATTAACAACGGTGAACGCGCCCGCGTCTCCCGGCCTTCTGCCGACACCATCATTGGCGAACTTTCGGGGATGGCGAAGGATTTTCTCTCTCACCCCGGTGGGATCGCGCATTTTGAACAGCTGCGTCTGTTTTTCGAGTCCAGCCTGGTCCGCTATGCAGCGGAGCACGCCAGCGACGAGCAGGTTGCAAAGCTGGAGCAGGCGCTGAAGATCAACAGTCAGTCGCTGGATGATAACGCGCTGTTTATCCGTTCAGACGTTGAATTTCACCGCGTGCTGGCGGAAATTCCCGGTAATCCTATCTTCCTGGCTATCCATGTCGCCCTGCTGGACTGGCTCATCGCCGCACGCCCTACCGTCCCGGAGCACGAGCTTCACGAACATAATAACGTAAGCTATCAACAACATATCGACATCGTTGATGCGATCCGCCGCCATGATCCTGATGAGGCCGATCGCGCCCTGCAGACCCACCTCAATAGCGTTTCCGCCACCTGGCACGCCTTCGGCCAGAAAAAACAATCACGTAAGTAACAAGACCGATCGTCTGGATCCTCGTTTAGTGAAGCCGATCGCATAATAAGCGTTCCCTATGAGGTCTTCGCGCAACTCGTCTGGTATAACAGGTATAAAGGTACACAGTTAATCATAACAAATAGCATACGAGGTGAGATATGGCGGTTAATTTACGTGGAGTCATGGCAGCGCTGCTTACGCCGTTTGACGGGGAACAAAAGCTGGATAAAGAGAGTCTGCGCCGGCTGGTACGTTTCAATTTGAGTCAGGGAATCGACGGGTTGTACGTTGGCGGTTCGACCGGTGAAGCTTTTGTGCAAAGTAGTGCAGAACGTCAGCAAGTGCTGGAGATCGTAGCGGAAGAAGCGAAGGGAAAAATGACGCTGATTGCCCATGTTGGCTGCGTCAGCACGCTGGAGAGCCAGCGACTGGCTGAAGCTGCGGAGAGCTATGGCTATGATGCCGTGTCCGCCGTCACGCCGTTCTACTATCCCTTCAGCTTTGAAGAGCACTGCGCCCACTACCAGGCCATTATTGATTCAGCCAATGGCTTACCGATGGTGGTCTACAACATCCCGGCACTGAGCGGCGTGAAGCTCTCCCTGGATCAGATCAATACGCTGGTGAGGCTGCCGGGCGTGGGGGCATTGAAGCAGACCTCAGGCGATCTTTACCAGATGGAGCAGATCCGCCGGGCGCATCCGGATCTGGTGCTTTACAACGGCTATGACGAGATTTTTGCTTCTGGCTTGCTGGCCGGCGCCGATGGCGGGATCGGTAGCACCTATAACATTATGGGCTGGCGCTATCAGGGGATCGTGAAAGCGCTGCGGGCGGGCGATATAGCGGAAGCGCAAAGGCTGCAGTGTGAATGCAACAAGGCGATCGATCTGCTGATTAAAACCGGCGTATTCCGGGGGCTGAAAACCGTGCTGCACTACATGGATGTGGTCGCTGAACCGCTATGTCGCAAACCGTTCGCTCCGGTTGCTGAGCAGTTCTTGCCGGAGCTGAAAGCGCTGGCGCAACAGCTGCAGCAGGAGAAAGCGCGGCTGGCTTGAGGTTAGCGGTTTCCCCGCCGCATTGTGCGAGCGGGGATATTCCCGGATGGAGGCGCTATGCGCCCGGTCCGGGTCACAACACGGTCTATATCGGGTGCGGTGATAGCGACATCTGGTATGGCAAACCAAGCGTGGGTCTGACCCATCGCGGGAGAGTAAAATGATCGCAACGACCGAGAACATCCCGTGGTATCGCCATCTCAACCGGGCGCAGTGGCGGGCTTTCTCCGCCGCCTGGCTGGGATATTTGCTTGATGGTTTTGATTTTGTCCTGATTGCCCTGGTGTTGACAGAAATCCAGGCTGACTTTGGTCTGACAACCGTAGAGGCGGCGAGTCTGATCTCAGCCGCCTTCATTTCTCGCTGGTTTGGCGGCCTGATGCTGGGCGCAATGGGCGATCGTTACGGACGGCGGCTGGCCATGGTCACCAGTATTATTCTCTTTTCCGTCGGCACGCTGGCCTGCGGCTTTGCCACCGGTTTTACCACCCTGTTTATCGCCCGTCTGGTGATTGGCATGGGGATGGCGGGGGAATATGGATCCAGTGCGACCTATGTTATTGAAAGCTGGCCAAAGCAGCTGCGTAACAAGGCCAGTGGTTTTCTGATCTCCGGCTTTTCCGTCGGGGCGGTGATTGCCGCGCAAATCTACAGCCTGGTGGTACCGGTCTGGGGATGGCGTGCGCTCTTTTTCATTGGCATCGTGCCGATTATTTTTGCGCTGTGGCTGCGGAAAAACATCCCGGAAGCCGAAGACTGGAAAGAGAAGCATCAGGGTAAGGCGCCGGTGCGGACCATGGTGGATATCCTCTATTGCGGTAAACACCGGGCGATCAATATTTTCCTGACCATTGTGGCGGCGACGGCGCTGTGGTTCTGTTTCGCCGGCGAGCTCAACAATGCCGGAATCGTGGTCGCACTGGGGCTGCTCTGCACCACGATCTTTATCAGCTTTATGGTGCAAAGCAGCGGTAAACGCTGGCCAACGGGCGTGACGCTGATGGTAGTCGTCCTGTTCGCCTTTCTCTATTCATGGCCTATCCAGGCGCTTTTGCCCACCTATCTTAAAACGGAGCTCGCTTACGATCATACGACCGTGGCGAAGGTGCTGTTCTTCAGCGGTTTTGGTGCGGCGGTCGGCTGTTGCGTCGGCGGTTTTCTCGGTGACTGGCTGGGAACGCGCAAAGCCTATGTTTGTAGCCTGCTGGCTTCCCAGCTGTTGATTATTCCCGTCTTTGCTATCGGCGGCACCAACGTGTGGGTGTTGGGACTGTTACTGTTCTTCCAGCAGATGCTTGGACAGGGGATCTCCGGGATCTTGCCTAAATTGATCGGCGGCTATTTCGATACCGATCAGCGTGCTGCGGGCCTGGGTTTTACCTATAACGTCGGGGCCTTAGGTGGGGCGATCGCGCCGATTCTCGGTGCGCTGATCGCGCAGCGGATGGATCTGGGCACGACGCTGGGCTCGCTCTCTTTCGGCCTGACCTTTGTGGTGATCCTGCTTATCGGGCTGGATATGCCCTCGCGTGTTCAGCGCTGGATCCGCCCGGAAGCGGTGCGAACTCACGATGCGATTGATGGCAGGCCCCTGAGCGGCGCAGTGCCGTTCGGTGCCGGTAAAAGTGAATTAATGAAAACCAGGTAATCTGCGCCCGGCCCTCGGGCCGGGCATTGAGCATACTCAGGGAGTTATTATGTCTTTGCTTGAACAACTGGATAACCGCATCCACGCCAGCGGCGGGTTAATTGTCTCCTGTCAGCCGGTCCCCGGTAGCCCGCTGGATACGCCGGCGATTGTCGCGGCGATGGCGCTGGCGGCCGAACAGGCCGGGGCGGTGGCATTGCGTATCGAAGGCGTTGAGAATCTGCGTGCGACCCGCGCAAGGGTGACCGTACCCATTATCGGTATTCTCAAACGTGACCTCGATGATTCGCCGGTACGCATTACCCCATTTTTAGAGGATGTTGATGCTCTGGCGCAGGCGGGGGCGGATATTATTGCTTTCGATGGTACCCGTCGGCCGCGCCCGGTGGCGGTGGAAGCCCTGCTGGCCCGTATCCATCAGCAGCACAAGCTGGCAATGGCCGACTGTTCATCCGTGGCAGATGGGGTGTTCTGTCAGCAGCTCGGTACGGAAATTATCGGCACCACCCTGTCGGGGTATACCACGGCGCACACGCCGGAAGAGCCTGATTTGGCGCTGGTACAGGCGCTACACGCAGCGGGCTGTCGGGTGATTGCCGAAGGGCGTTACAACACGCCAGCGCAGGCGGCAGAGGCCATGCGTCACGGCGCCTGGGCGGTGACCGTAGGCTCCGCCATTACGCGGCTGGAACACATTTGCGAGTGGTACAATACGGCGCTGAAAAAGGCGGTGCAATGACGACGCTGGCGATTGATATTGGCGGCACCAAGCTAGCCGCCGCACTGATAGACAGCCGATTGACCCTCCTGGAGCGACGTGAAGTCCCCACGCCAGCCAGTCAGACGCCGGCGGCATTAGCTGCCGCGCTGGCGGCGCTGGTGGCCCCTCTCTCGGCGCGCGCGGATCGTTTTGCTATCGCCTCCACCGGCATCATTCGGGACGGCATTCTGACGGCCATCAATCCAGAAAATCTGGGAGGACTAGCGCATTTTCCCCTGCAGGCGTGTTTATCCGACCTCACGGCGTTGCCCGGTATTTCCCTCAATGATGCTCAGGCCGCAGCATGGGCGGAATATCATGCGCTGCCGGAGAAAGTCAGCGAGATGCTCTTTTTGACCGTTTCAACCGGCGTTGGCGGGGGGATCGTCAGCCAGGGCAGGCTGCTGACCGGTCGCGGAGGTCTGGCCGGTCATTGTGGCCATACGCTGGCGGATCCTGATGGACCACTCTGCGGCTGCGGCCGGAAAGGCTGTGTCGAGGCTATCGCTTCCGGGCGCGGCATCGCGGCGGCGGCCGGCGGTGAGCTCAGCGGGCTGGATGCAAAAGCGATATTTGCTCTGGCGAGCGAGGGACACCCGCAGGCGGAGATATTGATTCAGCGATCGGCACGTACGCTGGCCCGACTGATTGCTGACCTGAAGGCCGTTACGGACTGCGCCTGCGTTGTGATCGGCGGCAGTATCGGTCTTGCAGGCGGCTACCTGCCGCGGGTTGAGAAGTACTTGTCACAAGAACCTGCGGTCTATCATGTTCCGCTGCGGGAAGCTTATTATCTGCATGATGCGGGCCTGTTAGGGGCGGCATTATGGGCACAGGGAGGAAAGATATGATTCTGGGTCATCTACGGCAGCCTTCGCATGCCGGTCTTCCGGCGGTTCTGGTCCGGGCTATCGCCCTGGCGCAGGCCCACGATCTGTACACTATCGCCCCCGGGCGCTATGAGCTGCAGGGCGACAATGTATTGATGAACGTCATGCAGTTTCATAGCGGTGTGCCGGAAGAGAAAAAAGCCGAACTGCATAGCCAGTTTATCGATATCCAGATTTTACTGGCGGGGGAAGAGCGGATCTTTTATGGCGTGGCGGGGTCGGCCTGTGAGTGCGAAGAAGCGCATCCTGACGAGGATTATCAGCTTTGTCGTCGGATACGCGGGGAACAGGTACTGACCTTGCATCCGGATATGTTTGCGGTTTTCATGCCCGATGAACCACACAAACCCGGTTGCCAGGTCGGGCACAGCGCCGGGATTAAAAAAGTGGTCATTAAGGTCCGCGCCGCTCTGCTGGCATGATAAAAAAGCCCGCGGGCTTGCGCCAGCGGGCTCTGTCAGAGACCCGGACAGACAGTTTATCCGGGTTTATTGATTACACTTCCAGGTAGTTCAGGATCCCGTCAGCCGCTTTACGACCTTCGGCAATCGCCGTCACCACCAGATCGGAACCGCGCACGATATCGCCGCCAGCAAAGATTTTCGGGTTACTGGTCTGGAATGCGTTTTCATGGCCTTCCGGCGCAATAATACGGCCCTGAGAATCCAGCTCAACGTCGTGCTTCGCCAGCCACTCCATGCTGTGCGGGCGGAAACCAAACGCCATCACCACCGCATCTGCCGGGACCACGTGCTCGGAGCCTGCGACGATCTCCGCACGACGACGCCCCTTGGCATCCGGTTGGCCCATCTCGGTACGCGCCATTTTCACGCCGCACACTTTGCCGTTAGCATTCACTTCTACGCCCAGAGGCTGAACGTTGAACTGGAACTCGACGCCCTCTTCACGCGCGTTTTTCACTTCGCGTTTGGAGCCCGGCATGTTTTCTTCGTCGCGACGGTAGGCGCAAATAACGTGAGTCGCGCCCTGACGTACGGAAGTACGCACGCAGTCCATCGCGGTGTCGCCACCGCCGAGAACCACCACGCGTTTGCCTTCCATATTGACGTAAGGCTCGCTTGCCGTTTCGCCAAAGCCCATGGTCTGCTTGGTGTTGGCAATCAGGAACGGCAGCGCATCAAAGACACCATTCGCGTCTTCGTTTTCCAGCCCGCCACGCATGGACTGATAGGTCCCCACGCCGAGGAACACGGCGTCGTAATCTTTCAGCAGATCGTCAAGCTGAACGTCACGGCCCACTTCGATATTGAGTTTGAACTCAATCCCCATGCCGGTGAAAATTTCACGGCGGCGGGTCATCACCTCTTTTTCCAGCTTAAACGCCGGGATACCGAAGGTCAGCAGGCCACCGATTTCCGGATGGCGATCGAATACCACGGCTTTGACGCCGTTGCGGGTCAGGACGTCTGCGCAGGCCAGTCCTGCCGGACCAGCACCGACGATCGCCACCGTTTTACCGGTTGGTTTCACGCCGGAGAGATCCGGGCGCCAGCCCATCTCGAACGCTTTATCGTTGATATAGCGTTCGATGTTGCCGATAGTCACCGCGCCGAACTCGTCGTTCAGCGTACAGGAGCCTTCGCACAGACGGTCCTGCGGGCAGACGCGCCCGCAGACTTCCGGCAGGGTGTTGGTCTGATGCGACAGTTCTGCCGCTTCAAAAATACGCCCCTCATTGGCCAGCTTCAGCCAGTTCGGGATGTAGTTATGGACCGGACATTTCCATTCGCAGTACGGGTTGCCGCAGGACAGGCAGCGGTCTGCCTGGGCTTTGGCCTGGCCTTCTGAAAACGGCTCGTAAATTTCTACAAATTCAATTTTACGGATCTTCAGCGGTTTCTTTGGCGGATCAACGCGCTGTAAGTCGATAAACTGGTATACGTTCTGGCTCATCTGAATTCCTTACTGCGCCTGCACACGCAGCTCTGCTGCGCTACGACTACGGTGACCCAACAGTGCTTTAACATCGCTGGACTTTGGTTTAACCAGCGCGAATTTCGCGGCAAAAGCCGGCCAGTTGGCCAGGATCTCTTCGCCACGAGACGAACCGGTAAGCTGCACGTGTTCGGTAATCAGACCACGCAGGTGCTCTTCATGGATAGCGAGAGAGTCAACGCCCAACACTTCCACCAGTTCCGGGTTCACACGTTTACGGAAATCGCCGTCTTCATCCAGGACGTAAGCAAAGCCGCCGGTCATCCCTGCGCCAAAGTTGACGCCGGTTTTACCCAGTACGCAGACGATGCCGCCGGTCATGTATTCGCAGCCGTTATCACCGATGCCTTCTACCACGGTAATGGCACCGGAGTTACGCACCGCAAAACGTTCGCCTGCGCGGCCTGCTGCGTACAGACGACCGCCGGTCGCGCCGTACAGACAGGTGTTACCGATGATGCTCGCTTCGTGACTGCGGAAGGCGGAGCCCACCGGAGGACGGATTGACAGCAGACCGCCTGCCATCCCTTTACCCACGTAGTCGTTCGCGTCACCGGTCAGATGCAGTTCTACGCCGCCGGCGTTCCACACGCCGAAGCTCTGGCCTGCGGTACCGCTGAAGTGCGCGGTAATCGGGTCTGCCGCCAGCCCCTGATCGCCGTGGGTCTGGGCGATATAGCCGGACAACGACGCGCCAACGGAGCGATCGGTATTACGGATATCGAACCAGAAGGTTTTGCTCTGCTTGCTGTCCACAAACGGTTTTGCCTGCTGCAGCAGCTGCGCGTTCAGCACGCCGTTGTCAAACGGCGGGTTGCTTTCGGTGCAGTACAGCGCTTTCCCCGGATGCGGCTCGGCGGTTTCCAGCAGTTTGCTCAGATCCAGCTTCTGCTGCTTCGCGGTAAAGCCATCCAGCACTTTCAGCAGGTCGGTACGGCCAATCAGGTCCACCAGACGCTTCACGCCAAGCTCAGCCATCAGCTCGCGGGTTTCGCGGGCGATGAATTCAAAGTAGTTGGTCACTTTGAACGGCAGGCCGTGATAGTGGTTCTTACGCAGTTTGTCATCCTGAGTGGCTACGCCGGTTGCGCAGTTGTTCAGGTGGCAGATACGCAGATATTTACAGCCAAGCGCGACCATCGGACCCGTGCCGAAGCCGAAGCTTTCTGCGCCAAGAATCGCCGCCTTGATGATGTCGAGGCCGGTTTTCAGGCCGCCATCCACCTGCAGACGGATCTTGTGACGCAGACCGTTAGCCACCAGCGCCTGTTGGGTTTCCACCAGACCCAGTTCCCACGGACAACCGGCGTATTTCACGGAGGAGAGCGGGCTGGCCCCCGTACCACCGTCGTAACCGGCGATGGTGATAAGATCGGCATAGGCTTTGGCCACGCCGGTGGCGATGGTGCCGACGCCCGGTTCGGAAACCAGCTTCACGGAGATCATCGCTTTCGGGTTGACCTGTTTCAGGTCGAAAATCAGCTGCGCCAGATCCTCGATAGAGTAAATATCGTGGTGCGGCGGCGGTGAAATCAGGGTCACGCCCGGGACCGAATAGCGCAGTTTGGCAATGTACGGCGTGACTTTGTCACCCGGCAGCTGCCCGCCTTCGCCCGGCTTCGCGCCCTGAGCAACTTTAATCTGGATAACGTCGGCGTTGACCAGGTAAGCCGGAGTGACGCCGAAGCGACCGGAAGCGACCTGTTTAATACGCGACACTTTGTTGGTGCCATAGCGCGCCGGGTCTTCGCCGCCTTCGCCGGAGTTAGAGAAGCCGCCGATGCTGTTCATCGCTTCCGCCAGCGATTCATGAGCTTCCGGGCTTAACGCACCGATAGACATGGCGGCGGTATCGAAGCGTTTGAACAGCTCTTTGGCCGATTCAACGTGGTCGATGCTGATGGCGTCATCGCCAGGATTCAGCGCCAGCAGATCGCGCAGCGTTGCGGCCGGGCGTTCATTTACCAGGTTCGCATATTGCTGATAGTCGTGGTATTCACCGCTCTGAACCGCCTGCTGCAGCGTGCGGACTACGTCCGGGTTGTAGGCGTGATATTCACCGCCGTGAACATATTTCAGCAGACCGCCCTGATCCAACGGCTTACGGACCAGCCAGGCGCGTTTAGACAGATTCAGCAGATCCTGCTGGAAGTCATCAAAGCCCGCGCCGCCGATGCGGCTGACAACGCCGAGGAAGCACAGGTCGGAAACCTCACGATGCAGGCCAACCGCTTCGAACAGCTTCGAGCAGCGGTAGGAGGCGATGGTCGAGATGCCCATCTTAGACATGATCTTGTACAGGCCTTTGTTGATGCCGTTACGGTAGTTCAGCATCACTGTACGGTAGTCTTTCTCAATGGCCTTGTTATCGACCAGCTTCGCCAGCGTTTCATAGGCCAGGTACGGATAGATAGCCGTGGCGCCGAAGCCCAGCAGCACCGCGAAGTGGTGCGGGTCACGGGCGCTGGCGGTTTCAACGATAATGTTGGCATCGCAGCGCAGGCTCTTATCCACCAGGCGGGTTTGAATCGCGCCTACCGCCATCGGCGCCGGAACCGGCAGACGATCTTTGGCGATATTACGATCGGAGAGCACCAGCAGAACGGTACCGTTACGCACCATCTGTTCGGCTTTATCACACAGCGCCTTCACCGTGTCGGCCAGCGAGGTTTCCGCGGCGTTAAAGGTGATATCCAGCGTATCGGCGCGATAGTGCTCCTCTTCCATGGTGGTGAGCTGTTTGAAATCGGAGTACAGCAGGATCGGCGATTTGAAGCTCAGGCGGTGCGCCTGGCCTTCCGCTTCGCAGAAGACGTTCATTTCACGGCCGATGCTGGTGGCCAGCGACATCACGTGGGCTTCACGCAGCGGGTCGATCGGCGGGTTGGTAACCTGCGCGAACTGCTGACGGAAGTAGTCGTAAATGATACGCGGCTGGCTGGAGAGCACGGCAAACGGGGTATCATCGCCCATTGAACCGACCGCTTCCTGGCCGTTTTCGCCCAGAACGCGCAGGACGGAGTCCAGCTCTTCTGCGCTGTAGTTAAACTGTTTCTGGAAGCTGGCGAGGGTGTCATCATCCAGCTGACGGCTGCCAACCTCTTCGTCAGGCAGATCTTCGAACGGCACCAGGCGACGGACGTTTTTCTCCATCCACTCTTTGTAAGGGTGGCGGCTTTTCAGGTCATCATCGGTTTCCGCAGAGTGCAGAATACGTCCGCCGCGGGTATCGATAACCATCAGTTCGCCCGGGCCAACGCGGCCTTTTTCGACGACTTCGTCAGGCTGGTAATCCCAAATCCCGACTTCTGAAGCGCAGGTGATCAGCTTGTCTTTGGTGATGACGTAGCGCGCCGGGCGCAGGCCGTTACGATCGAGGTTACAGGCGGCATAGCGGCCGTCGGACATCACGATGCCCGCCGGGCCATCCCACGGCTCCATATGCATGGAGTTAAAATCAAAGAAGGCGCGCAGCTCCGGATCCATATCCGGGTTGTTCTGCCAGGCTGGCGGTACGAGCAGACGCATGGCGCGCACGATATCCATCCCGCCGGCCAGCAGCAGCTCAAGCATGTTATCCATGGAGCTGGAGTCGGAGCCGGTTTCGTTCACGAACGGTGCCGCATCGTGCAGGTCCGGAATTAATGGCGTCTGGAACTTGTAGGTACGCGCGCGCGCCCACTGGCGGTTGCCGGTGATAGTGTTGATTTCGCCGTTGTGCGCCAGGTAGCGGAACGGCTGTGCCAGCGGCCAGCGCGGTACGGTGTTGGTGGAGAAGCGCTGGTGGAACAGGCAGATTGCCGACTCCAGACGCAGGTCCGCGAGGTCCAGGTAGAAGCGCGGCAGGTCAGCCGGCATACACAGACCTTTGTAAATGTTCACCAGATTCGACAGGCTGCAAACGTAGAAATCTTTATCTTCCTGCAGACGCTTTTCAATGCGGCGACGGGCGATGAACAAACGACGTTCCATATCGCGCGGGCGCCAGCCTGCCGGGGCGTTAACAAAAATTTGTTCAATACGGGGCAGCGAGGAGAGGGCGATTTCACCGAGAACCCCTTCGTTGGTCGGCACTTCGCGCCAGCCGACGATGGACAGGGTTTCACGTTGTAGTTCTTCTTCAACGATGCGGCGTGCCGTAGCCGCCAGTTCAGGATCTTTATTAAGGAACAACATCCCGACGGCGTAATTTTTGGCTAAACGCCAGCCGCGCTCTTCCGCAACGATACGGAAGAAACGGTCAGGTTTTTGCAGCAGCAAGCCACAACCGTCGCCGGTTTTACCATCGGCAAGGATCGCGCCGCGGTGCTGCATTCGGGCCAGTGCGTGTATAGCGGTACGCACTACCTTGTGGCTAGGTTCGCCTTCTATGTGGGCGATCAGGCCGAAACCACAGTTATCCCTCTCAAGGGATTTATCGTACAACATATCAGTGAACCTCCCCAGGCTCTACGGGACACCCTCCGATACCGATTGCGCACGGGCACAGAAAGAGCATGGCGACGGGGTTTGCACCTCGCATTCGCCCTCTTTAAATCCTTTTCGCATCGGTACGCAAGTTTGAGGACTTGCTGTAAGAGGGAATCTCAATTACTGCATAAATATGATGAGCAGAGTGCTCATCCAGAAAGCTTCCAGCGGATTCCCAACTTATCGGGAATCCGCACTTACGTCAAATGGCAATCTTATTTATACAAAAATGTGCTATACAGGGTTTAACGTTATGATAATTAAGATAATAGTTGTGTTTTAAGCGGCGCTGAAACGTAGCGGAAAGCATAATCTAGTGTGATCTGTCTCACTATATCGATAGCGTAACATTATCGATCTGTGCTGAACTGCCTATTTATCGCAGAGTATTTATCTGCCTGTTACCTTGAAGGCGGTAAATAACACTGTTTTTTGCCCTGATGAAGATAATGGCAAACCTGAGGTTAAGTATAAGGAAAAGTCATCACAGAGTGAGTGAATGAAATTGCAGTTATCTTGAGTGTTTATGCAATGAGCTGAGCGGCCGCGCTGACGATTGATCCAGGTCATCGCCGTCGGTGGCTAAAAATGGCAGGCTTGGCCCCTTTCTTCAGGCCGGTCTATCAGATTATGCAGTTACAGAAATTAGTCAATATGTTTGGTGGGGATCTTTCGCGGCGCTATGGCGAAAAGGTTCATAAACTGACGCTGCATGGCGGGTTTAGCTGCCCGAATCGCGATGGCACTATCGGCCGCGGAGGCTGCACGTTCTGCAACGTTGCCTCTTTTGCTGACGAAGAACAGCAGCACCACTCTATTGCTGAACAGCTGGCACATCAGGCGCAGCGGGTTAATCGCGCAAAGCGCTATCTCGCTTATTTTCAGGCTTACACCAGCACCTTTGCCGAAGTTCAGGTACTGCGCTCGATGTATCAGCAGGCGGTGAGTCAGGCCAATATCGTTGGACTGTGCGTGGGCACTCGTCCTGACTGCGTCCCGGAGGCGGTACTGGATCTGCTCAGCGGCTATCGGGAACAGGGTTACGAAGTGTGGCTGGAGCTAGGCTTACAGACGGCGCATGACAAAACGCTGCAGCGGATTAATCGTGGGCATGATTTTGCCTGTTATCAGCGTACGACCCGACTGGCGCGTGAGCGCGGGCTGAAGGTCTGCGCGCATTTGATAGTCGGGCTCCCGGGCGAGGCGCAGAGCCATTGCCTGCAAACGCTGGAACAGGTTGTGGATACCGGCGTGGATGGTATCAAACTGCATCCGCTGCATATCGTCACCGGCAGTACGATGGCCAAAGCCTGGCAGGCGGGGCGGTTGCAGGCGATTGCGCTGGATGAGTATACGATAATTGCCGGGGAGATGATTCGCCACACGCCACCTGAGGTGATCTATCACCGCATTTCCGCCAGCGCCCGGCGGCCGACGCTGCTGGCCCCCCTGTGGTGTGAGAATCGCTGGACCGGGATGGTTGAACTTGACCGCTATCTCAACCAACATGGCGTGCAGGGCTCGGCGCTGGGACAAGCCTGGGTGCCGCGCGCAGCTTTAGAGTAAGGGCGCCCGCATTTTTTGCACAACTTACAGCGTATTGCTCAGAATTGGGTATTATTGTGCGGAGTTGTCGCGAAGGAATCCCTTATGAAGCAAATCCGTATGCTGGCGCAGTACTATGTCGACCTGATGATGAAGCTGGGTCTGGTGCGTTTTTCCATGCTGTTGGCCCTTGCCCTGGTGGTGCTGGCGATTGTGGTACAGATGGCCGTCACGATGGTTCTGCATGGCCAGGTTGAGAGCATCGACGTTATCCGCTCTATCTTCTTTGGTCTGCTGATAACCCCCTGGGCAGTCTACTTTTTGTCGGTGGTGGTGGAGCAACTGGAAGAGTCGCGGCAGCGTCTCTCCCGGCTGGTGGAAAAACTGGAGGAGATGCGCGAGCGCGACCTGCAGCTTAACGTGCAGCTCAAAGATAATATCGCGCAGCTCAATCAGGAGATTGGCGAGCGTGAAAAGGCGGAAGCCGAACGCGAGACGACGCTGGAACAGCTGAAGATTGAGATGAAAGAGCGTGAAGAGACGCAAATTCAGCTGGAACAGCAATCCTCCTTCCTCCGTTCTTTCCTTGATGCCTCACCGGACCTGGTATTCTATCGCAATGAAGACAAAGAGTTTTCTGGCTGTAACCGGGCGATGGAACTACTGACCGGGAAAAGTGAAAAGCAGCTTATCCACCTGAAACCTCAGGATGTCTATAACGAAGAGGCGGCGGTTAAAGTGCTGGAGACTGACGAAAAAGTCTTCCGCCATAATGTGTCGCTGACCTACGAGCAGTGGCTGGATTATCCGGACGGGCGTAAAGCCTGCTTTGAAATCCGCAAGGTTCCTTACTATGACCGCGTCGGCAAGCGCCGTGGACTGATGGGCTTTGGCCGCGATATTACCGAACGTAAGCGCTACCAGGATGCGCTGGAGCGCGCCAGCCGCGATAAGACCACCTTTATCTCAACGATCAGCCACGAACTGCGCACGCCGCTTAATGGCATCGTCGGGCTGAGTCGTATCCTGCTGGATACCGAGCTGACCGGTGAGCAGGAAAAATACCTCAAAACTATCCATGTTTCCGCCGTCACGTTGGGGAATATTTTCAACGATATTATCGACATGGATAAAATGGAACGGCGCAAAGTCCAGTTGGATAATCAGCAGGTCGATTTCACCGGTTTCCTGGCCGATCTGGAAAACCTCTCCGGCCTGCAGGCGCAACAGAAAGGGCTGCGCTTTGTCCTGGATCCGACGCTGCCGCTGCCGCATAAAGTGGTGACCGACGGGACGCGTCTGCGGCAGATTCTGTGGAACCTCATCAGTAACGCCGTGAAATTCACCCCGCAAGGTGGAAATGTCACCGTTCGCGTTCGTTATGATGAAGGCGATATCCTGCATTTTGAAGTGGAAGATTCCGGCATCGGCATTCCCGAAGCCGAGCAGGATAAGATCTTCGCGATGTATTATCAGGTGAAAGACAGCCACGGTGGCAAGCCTGCGACAGGCACCGGGATCGGTCTTGCCGTATCGCGTCGTCTGGCTCGCAATATGGGCGGCGACATTAACGTCTCCAGCCAGCCGGGCCAGGGGGCCACGTTTACGCTGACCGTGCATGCGCCGGCGGTGGCGGAAGAAGTGGAAGATATGCTGACTGAAGATGAGATGCCCCTGCCGGCGCTGAACGTGCTGTTGGTCGAGGATATCGAGCTCAACGTGATTGTGGCGCGCTCGGTGCTGGAGAAGCTGGGCAACAGCGTCGATGTGGCGATGACCGGTAAGGCCGCGCTGGAGATGTTTGAACCGGGCGAGTACGACCTGGTGCTGCTGGATATCCAGCTGCCGGATATGACGGGCCTGGATATTTCTCGTCATCTTAAGCAGCACTTTGCCGCCGACGAGCTACCGCCTCTGGTTGCCCTGACCGCCAACGTCCTGAAAAATAAAAAAGAGTATCTCGATGCCGGCATGGACGACGTCCTGAGTAAACCGCTATCGGTGCCGGCGCTTACGGCTATGATTAAAAAATTCTGGGATTCGCCGGAAGAGGATGAGTGCGAAATGCCGACCGTGGATGTGAGTAAATCGGCATCCGTGCTGGATATCCCAATGCTTGAGCAGTATATCGAGCTGGTGGGGCCAAAGCTTATCAACGATGGCCTTGCGGTTTTTGAGAAGATGATGCCGGGCTATATGGCGGTACTGGAGTCTAATCTGACCGCTCGCGACCAGAAAGGGATCGTCGATGAAGGGCATAAAATTAAAGGCGCGGCGGGGTCTATTGGCCTGCGGCATATTCAACAGCTTGGACAGCAGATTCAGACTCCGGACCTGCCGGCGTGGTCGGATAACGTTGGTGAATGGGTGGAAGAGATGAAATCCGAGTGGCAGAACGATGTGGCCGTGCTGAAGGCATGGGTTGCAGCGGCACATAAAAAATGACCCCGGATAAACCGGGGTGCGCGAATACTGCGCCAACACCAGGGAACTGGTCGTTGCGCCAGAATTTTTAGAGATATTTTTACGTAGCGCAACCTGAGGATTTGGTTTGCTCGCTCATTAAGATAGCAAACCTTAAATAATTTGTTACGTGAATCAGTAAAATATGTGAAGCAATGCGTGTAAATCAAAATTTTTGACTGGTTTCAGCAAGTTGCACTAAGGAGCTGGCAGTATGAAAAAGATTGGCGTGGTATTGAGCGGCTGTGGCGTCTATGACGGAACGGAGATCCATGAAGCGGTCATTACCCTGTTGGCGATCGCCCGTAGCGGCGCACAGGCCCTCTGTTTCGCCCCGGATAAAGCGCAAACGGACGTGATCAACCACCTGACCGGTGAGCCGATGGCCGAAAGCCGCAACGTTCTGGTTGAGGCCGCGCGTATTGCCCGTGGCGATATCCAGCCTCTGGCGGCGGCCCGGGCGGAAGATCTGGATGCGCTGATTGTCCCTGGCGGATTTGGCGCGGCGAAGAACCTCAGCAATTTTGCCTCGCAAGGGGCCGAATGCCTGATCGATAGCGACCTGAAGGCGTTGACGCTGGCGATGCATGAAGCGGGCAAGCCCCTGGGCTTTATGTGTATCGCCCCGGCGCTGCTGCCAAAAATTTTCCCGATCCCGCTGCGGATAACCATCGGCACCGATCTTGATACCGCTGAGGTGGTGGAAGAGATGGGGGCAGAACACGTTCCTTGCCCGGTCGATGATATCGTCGTCGATGAAGAGCATAAGGTGGTGACGACCCCGGCCTGGATGCTGGCGCAGAACATTGCGGAAGCGGCAAGCGGGATTGAGAAGCTGGTGGCTCGCGTGCTGGTTCTGACTGAATGAGCGTACGTTCGGCCCCGTTGCGAATGATTAAACGCTTTTTATTGCGCATTCTGCTGATTGCGACAGCCTTTTGGGGTGGCGGCATCGCGCTGTTTAGCATACTGCCGGTGCCGTTTTCAGCCGTTATGCTCGAGCGACAAATCGGCGCATGGCTGAGCGGTGATTTTCATTATGTCGCCCATTCCGACTGGGTCGGGATGGACGAGATCTCGCCGTGGATGGGGCTGGCGGCAATCGCTGCGGAGGATCAAAAATTCCCCGAACACTGGGGTTTTGATGTATCAGCGATAGAGAGAGCGCTGGCGCACAATGAACGTCAGGAAAACCGCGTGCGCGGCGCCTCCACGCTCTCGCAGCAAACGGCGAAGAACCTGTTCTTGTGGGATGGCCGCAGCTGGTTGCGCAAAGGGCTGGAGGCAGGGTTAACGGTAGGGATTGAGACGGTATGGAGTAAAAAACGGATTCTGACCGTCTACCTGAATATCGCGGAATTTGGGGAAGGGACGTTCGGTGTCGAAGCGGCATCCCGACGCTACTTTCACAAGCCTGCGAGCAAGTTAACCGCTTCTGAAGCGGCGCTCCTGGCCGCGGTATTACCCAACCCGATTCGCTTTCGCGCCGATGCGCCGTCCGGCTATGTCCGCAGTCGGCAGGCGTGGATCCTGCGTCAGATGCGTCAGTTAGGCGGAGAAGGATTTATGCAGGCGAACAAGCTGAAGTGAGGTCACGACAGAAACAATAGCCCCGGTCAGCGTTGTACAGCCGGGGAAGAGGCGGGAATGCTTAGTCTTCGTCAAAACCGGCGTTGAACAGCGCGATCACCGCTGCCAGCGCCTCGACTTCCTGCGGACCGTTGGCTTCAATCTCGATTTGCCGACCTTTGGCAGAGTCGAGCATCAGCAGGGCAATGACGCTATTGGCTTCCGCTTCCGTCCCCTCGTCGTTGCGCAGCAGGACTTCCGCATCATAATTCTGCATCAGCTCAAACAACTTCATCGCCGGGCGGGCATGCATCCCCAGCTTATTGGTGATTCCAACGATCTGCTTTACGGTCATGATTTGCGTTTTTCCAGCGTCCGATGGCGAGACTGCACGTTCTTACCGCGTGAGCGGAAGTAATCAGCCAGCTGTTCGGCAATGTAGACCGAACGGTGTTTACCGCCGGTACAACCAATCGCCACCGTCAGATAGCTGCGATTATTGGTTTCCAGCATCGGTAACCATAGCTCAAGATAGCTGCGGGTCTGGTAAATAAAATTGTGAACTTCCGTGTGCCGGTCAAGGAAGGCGGCCACCGGTTTATCCAGACCGGTCATTGGACGCAGTTTCGGATCCCAGTGCGGGTTTGGCAGGAAGCGTACGTCAAAGACGTAATCGGCATCAATCGGGATACCGTGCTTAAAGCCAAAGGATTCAAAGACCATGGTCAGCTCACGTTCGCGCTTGCCGAGCAGACGGGTACGGAGCATTTCCGCCAGCTCATGTACCGACATCTCTGAAGTATCGACGATCAGGTCGGCGCGGGAACGCAGCGGCTCCAGCAGGGCGCTCTCTTCGTCAATCGCGCTTTCCAGCGACAGATTTTTGCTTGATAGCGGATGCAGACGACGGGTGTCGCTGTAGCGGCGGATCAGCGTATTGCGGTCAGCATCAAGGAACAGCAGCTGAGGGGAAAATGCCTCAGGCAGATTTTTCATCGCCTGTTCAAAGATCTCTGGCGATTCCGGCATGTTACGCACGTCAATGCTGACGGCGGCAGAGATGTTTCTGTCGGCCAGCGATCTCGCCAGCTCAGGCAACAGCACTACCGGCAGGTTATCTACGCAGTAGAAGCCCATATCTTCCAGCGCCCGCAGAGCGACGGATTTCCCCGAGCCTGAGCGGCCGCTGACGATCATCAGTACCATGTACCGTTTCTCCTCAGTACGATAAAGGGTAGGGGGCGACGGTCGTTATACGTCATCGTTGCTTCCTGCTTCGGTGATGATCTCATACAGCTCTTCATCGCTTTGCGCCGCACGCAGGCGGCGGCAAATCGTTTTATCCGCCAGTCGTTTTGCGACCAGCGACAGCGTATGCAGATGGGTTTTGGTCTGGTCAGCCGGGACCAGAAGCGCAAACAGCAGATCGACCGGCTGGTTGTCGATGGCATCAAAGGCGATCGGAGTCTCCAGCTGGACAAACACGCCGACGGCGCGCAGCGTATCCTCTTCGAGTTTGCCGTGCGGAATGGCAATCCCGTTGCCAATCCCGGTACTGCCCATTTTCTCGCGGGTAAGGATCGCCTCAAACACCACCTGCGGTGGCAAACCTAACTGTTTTGCTGCCAGTTCACTGATGATTTCCAGCGCGCGCTTTTTGCTCTGGCAGTGAACCTGGCTACGGGTACATTCCTGGTTAAGGACGTTGCTCAGTTGTAGAGCCGAATCGTTGTTCATCATAATTTCACCTGAGCGCGCCCCTCGCCTGCCGCCGATGAAAGCCGGCAGCAGGCAAGGGCGGCGCCCGGACAATTAGTGTTGTTTTAGTTTATCTTTATGTTTTGTTAACTGTCTTGCCAGCTTATCGATGAGTCCATCGATAGCGGCATACATATCCTGCCCTTCCGCACTGGCATGGATTTCGCCACCGTTGACATGCAGATTGGCATCCGCAATTTGCGTCACCTTCTCTACTTTTAACACAATATAGACCTGATTGATCCTGTCGAAAAACTGCTCCAGCTTGCTGAACTTCGCATTAACGAATTCACGCAGTGCAGGGGTGATCTCGACGTTGTGTCCTGTAATGTTGAGCTGCATAGTGTCTTCCTTATCGGTTGTATCAAACCAGTTGTTTACGCTGGTTAGATGGCGGAATGGATAAAGACTCTCGGTACTTAGCGACGGTACGACGTGCCACCATGATACCCTGTTCGGACAGGATGGTGGTCAGCTTACTGTCACTCAACGGCTTCGCGGGATTCTCCGCGGCGATTAACTTCTTCACCAGCGCACGAATGGCCGTCGACGATGCCTCGCCGCCGCCTTCCGTATTCACGTGGCTGGAAAAGAAATATTTCAGCTCAAAAATACCGCGCGGACTGTGCAGATATTTTTGGGTGGTAACGCGTGAAATGGTGGATTCATGCATTTCGACGGCCTGAGCAATATCCGCCAGCACCATCGGTTTCATGAACTCTTCACCCTGATCGAAGAAGGCCTGCTGCTGTTCGACGATGCAGCGGCTGACGCGCAGCAGCGTATCATTGCGGCTTTCCAGACTCTTGATCAGCCAGCGAGCTTCCTGCAGGTTGCTGCGGATAAACTGGCTGTCTGCATCATTGCGCGCGCTGTTGCCCATGGCCGCGTAATGCTGATTAATCTTCAGGCGTGGGATGCTGTCGGAGTTAAGCTCCACTACCCAGCGACCGCTGACCTTACGTACCAGTACGTCGGGAATGACGTATTCCGGTTCGCTGGTCTGGATCGACTGACCGGGGCGCGGATCGAGGGACTGGATGAGATTAACGGCTTCTTTCAGCACCTCTTCTTTCAGTCGGGTGACGCGCATCAGGGAGCGGAAATCATGGTTGGCGAGCAGATCGAGATGATCGCTGATGATCTGTCGCGCTTCATCCAGCCACGGCGTCTCTTTGGCATATTGGGAAAGCTGAACCAGCAGACAGTCGCGCAGATCTTTTGCCGCGACGCCGACCGGGTCAAAGCGCTGAATACGCTTTAGCACCGCTTCAACTTCTTCGAGACCAATTTCGTCATCGTCGATACTCTCGACAATATCTTCCAGCCGAATGGTGAGATAGCCGGTGTCATCAACGGCATCGACAATCGACGTGGCGATGGCGCGGTCGGTGTCGGTAAACGGCGTCAGTTCAACCTGCCACATCAGGTAATCCTGCAGGCTTTGGGTCGTTTCGCCTTGATAGACAGGCAGTTCGTCGTCCTGGTAGTCAACGCCGTTTCCGGACGGGGTGCCAGCGGTGTAGATTTCATCCCAGCTGGCGTCGAGCGGCAGCTCTTCCGGCATATCTTTTTGTTCAAGAGCGTCGACGGTGTCCAGCGATTCGCGGTCCTCGACCTCTTTGGTTTCTACCTCTTCGTGAAGATCGGTTTGCTCAAGCAGCGGATTACTCTCCAGCGCCTGCTGGAGTTCTTGCTGGAGTTCTAACGTGGACAGCTGCAGCAAGCGAATAGCCTGTTGCAGTTGTGGCGTCATGGCAAGCTGTTGGCTTAGCCTTAATTGCAAACCTTGCTTCATATTCAGGGCTAATATCTCCGGCTAAAACGTCTGTAACCTCTACCCTATCAGAGTCTGAAGTCTTCCCCAAGATACACGCGCTTAACCTGCTCGTCTTCAAGGATTTGCTGCGGGGTGCCGTGGGCGATCAGATGACCCTGGCTGACGATATAGGCGCGTTCGCAGACGGCCAGCGTCTCCCTGACGTTATGGTCGGTGATCAGCACGCCAAGACCACTGTCGCGCAGATGCTCGATGATGCGTTTGATATCAATAACGGAAATGGGGTCAACCCCGGCAAAAGGCTCATCCAGCAGAATGAATTTCGGATTAGCGGCCAGCGCGCGGGCGATTTCAACGCGGCGGCGTTCACCGCCGGACAGCGCCTGACCGAGGCTGTCGCGCAGATGCTCGATGTGAAATTCTTCCATCAGCTCTTTCGCGCGGTCTTCACGCTGCTCGCTGCTGAGATCGTCACGAATCTGCAACACCGCCATTAAATTATCGTACACGCTCAGGCGGCGGAAAATGGAGGCTTCCTGCGGCAGATAGCCGATACCCCGACGCGCGCGGGCATGCAGCGGCAGCAGGCTGATATCTTCATCGTCGATGATAATGTTGCCAGCGTCGCGCGGTACAATGCCGACTACCATGTAGAAGGTCGTGGTTTTACCGGCGCCGTTCGGCCCGAGGAGGCCAACGATCTCGCCAGAGTTGACGGTCAGACTGACATCTTCCACCACGCGGCGGCCTTTATACGCCTTGGCGAGATTCTTTGCGGTTAATGTTGCCATAACGAATTAGTTACCCTTCTTTTGCTGGTTGGTGCTTTTGTCTTGCAGCTGCGAAGGAACCAGAACCGTCGTCACGCGTCCGCCTTTATTGCTGAACGCCTGCATTTTCTGCTCTTTCACCAGATAGGTGATTTTGTCGCCCTGGATGTTGCTGTCGAGCTGATCCAGGTGCGCGTTGCCGGTCAGCACCACAAAATCATTCTGCAATTCATAGTGCATTTTCTGCGCGCGGCCTTTCACCGGCTTGCCGTTGTCCTGCATCTGGTAGAAGGTTGCCGGATTACCGTAACCGTCGATCACTTCTTTACCTTTTTCACCGCCAGGACGGGTCACCACCACCTTATCGGCGTTGATTTTAATGGTCCCCTGGGTGACGACGACATTACCGGTGAAGGTAACGACATTACCCTGCATATCCAGTGACTGCTGATCGGATTCGATGTGAATCGGTTGATCGGTATCGCCGGTTTTTGCCAGTGCCGGCAGGCTGGCGGCCAGTAAGGCGCTGGCGAGCGCAACCTTAAGGCTGAGTTTGTTTGTTCTGAATTTCATAAGAGGTTCTAACCTTTTCAATCAGCTCGGCAGTTTTGCTGCGTAAATTTCCGCGCATTTTCAGGCCGCTGGAATTAAATGTCGTCCCGTACAACGTCACCATGTCATCAGAGGTAACATCTTGCGTCACCAGGTTTATCTGGGCGTTATCCGTCGTAATTTTGCGCAATTGAGAGTCCGCGCTCAGCGCGTCCACCTCGACGTTTCCGTAAAGATACAGCATGCGATCTTTAGTCAGTTTGGCTTTATCCGCTTTGATAGACCAGGTGGGTACCTTGTTGGTATCAAACGTGGTCATCACCGGTTTGGTGAACCACGATACTTCCTGGGCGGAAAAATACTCCACATGCTCAGCGATTAAGCGGTAGTTAAGCGCCCCTTCCGGGCTGTAAACAACGGTGTCGGTATGTTCACTGGTATAGGTCGGGTCATCAGGACCGATCTCTTGCTGAATGGTATCGTCCGTACCCGCCAGATTCAGGCCGATCAGAATAAGCGCGACCAGCGATAGTAAAATGATAACCCAACGTCTGGTTTTACTCATATTGATTGCCCTTTGGCCTCATCCAGCTTGCCCTGCGCCAATAGTAACAAATCGCAGACTTCGCGTACCGCCCCGCGTCCACCGTCGATGCGGGTAACATAATCCGCTCGCGGTATCAGTAGCGGGTGCGCATCCGCCACTGCCACGCTTAAGCCGACCTCGGCCATCACCGGCCAGTCGATAAGATCATCGCCGATGAAGGCCACTTCGTCCGGACGAACGGCCAGCTTGCTCAATAATTCGCGAAATGCCAGCAGTTTATCGGACTGCCCCTGATACAGGTGCGTAATGCCCAGCGTCTGACAACGATCTTCTACCAGTTTAGCTTTTCGTCCGGTAATAATCGCGACTTCAATACCTGAGGTCAGCGCGCAGCGAATCCCGTAACCGTCGCGAACATTAAACGCCTTCAGCTCTTCACCGCTGTTGCCCATGTAGATAAGACCGTCGGACAGCACGCCGTCTACGTCGAGAATCAATAAACGGATCTTCGCCGCCCGATCGATAAACTCAGGGCTTACTGGCCCGTAGCAGGTTTCCTGCAGAGCATCAGCATTATTCATTATTTTATCCTTACTTACACTACGCCTGCGCGCAGGAGATCGTGCATATGTACCACACCCAACAGGCGGTCGCCATCGGCAACTAACACACAGGTGATATGGCGAGATTGCATCAGGTTCAGCGCATCGACGGCAAGAATACCGGGGCGAATGCGAATGCCGCCCGGCGTCATGACGTCAGCGATACGGGCATTACGCATATCGACACCGGTATCAAATACCCGGCGCAGGTCGCCATCGGTGAAAATACCGATGATGTTCATGTCATCATCACAGATAGCCGTCATGCCTAAATTTTTACGCGTGATTTCCAGCAGCGCATCACGCAAGGTGGCCTGCACATTGACGTGCGGGATTTCATCACCGGTATGCATAATATCATTGACCCGCAGCAACAGCTTACGGCCCAGTGCGCCGCCAGGGTGCGACAGCGCAAAATCTTCAGCGGTAAAGCCGCGCGCTTCCAGCAAAGCAACCGCCAGCGCATCGCCCATCACCAGCGCGGCGGTGGTGCTGGAGGTGGGCGCCAGCCCTAACGGGCAGGCTTCTTTCAGTACCTTCACGCAAAGGTGGATGTCCGCCGCGCGCGCCATGCTGCTTTCCGGGCGGCTGGTGATGCAGATAAGGGGAACCTGCTGGCGTTTGAGCACCGGAATCAGCGCCAGGATCTCGTTCGACTCGCCGGAGTTCGAGAGCGCGATAACCACATCCTTCGGCGTCACCATACCTAAATCGCCGTGGGCCGCTTCGCCAGGGTGAACGAAAAATGACGGTGTACCGGTGCTGGCAAACGTCGCCGCCATTTTACGCCCGATATGGCCGGATTTGCCCATCCCCATCACCACGACTTTGCCCGCGCAGCGGAAGATCTTCTCGCAGGCATGGGTGAAATCTTCATTAATGTACTGATCGAGTTGAGCCAGACCTTCACGTTCAATTTCCAGGACCTCGCGTCCTACCCGTTGAAAGTCAAAATCCGTTGGCAAATCTATTTGCGACATAGTGTTATCCCGATTCATTCAACGAAGAGCGGTGCTGCCCAGTACAGCATCGCCAACCAAACCACAAAACCGCCGACCAGCAGCGCACCGACCAGGCGACCGGGTTGCCATTTGCGACGCCAGCATAGCAGGGCGAATATCACGCTGACGAACAGCATCACGGTGTAGTCGCGCGTAAAGGCCTCCGGTGCGAACGCTCCCGGGGCGATCAGTGCGGGTAATCCGAGAACCAGGGCGATATTCAGGATATTGGCGCCTATAATATTCCCGATAGCGATATCGTCTTCCCCTTTTCGTGCCCCGGCAATCGTCGTTGCCAGTTCCGGCAGGCTGGTGCCGATCGCCACCACCGTTAAGCCGACGGTGAGCTCGCTGATAGCGAAGTAGTTTGCCAGCACGGTAGCATTATCCACGACCATTCGGGTTGCCATAGGCATCACAATCATGGCTACGCCCAGCCAGAGCAGGGCCACGGGAAGCGAACCTTCTCGTGGAAGCTCTGCCATCTGTTCCCGGGTCAGGCTATCGCTGCCCTGACGTTCCGCCAGCCGGGCGATTTTAATCGTAAACAGCAGCCACAGCAGGGCGAGCGCCAGTAAGAAAAGACCGTCCATTCGGGACAGCTGCCCATCGTACAGCACAAAGCTTGCCAGCAAACTGACCAGCAACATTAGCGGTAACTCGCGGCGCAGGATATCAGAATGCACGGTAAATGGACGCAACAAGGCAGCGAGGCCGAGTATTAATAATATATTGGTAATATTGGATCCGAGCGCCGTGCCGATCGCCAGATCGGTCTGTCCGTGTAGAGACGCGGCGGCGGAAACGATGATCTCCGGCAGGCTGGTGCCGATACTGACCACCGTCATCCCGATAATGAGCGGGGGGATCCCTATCATGCGGCAAAGTATTGAAGCGGCGTAGACCAGACGATCGGCGCTGTAAACTACCAGCAGTAAACCAATTATTAACAGAGCCGTCGCTAAGAGCATCTAAAGTCCTTTCTTCAGGTATAATCGTCGATTCGCTGTACCGGTCCATCTGCAGCGTAACGAATTCTTAATTTTGACTTTATGTTTGTCAAAAGTAAAACAAATGCCAGCTTTCGCTAACCCAGGCAGGTAAGATTCTGTAAAAATGTTGGGTTTGTGGCGAAGGTACGCGCCATGCTTAGCCCGAGGGATGTTTAGTAAGGATGATTTTATGAGCCAAACTCTGGCGAATTTGGTCGAAGTACGCGGTATCCGCTTCTCTCGCGGCGATCGCGTCATCTTTGACGATATCTCGCTGTCAGTGCCGCGCGGTAAGATCACGGCGATTATGGGACCATCGGGGATCGGTAAAACGACGCTGCTGCGCCTGATCGGCGGGCAGATCCCGCCGGATAAAGGTGAGATTCTGTTCGATGGTGAAAACGTGCCGCAGATGTCACGCTCGCGCCTGTATACCGTGCGTAAGCGGATGAGCATGCTGTTCCAGTCCGGAGCTCTGTTCACCGATATGAACGTGTTCAATAACGTAGCCTATCCGCTACGTGAACATACGCGTTTGCCGGAGGCGCTACTGCATACGACCGTCATGATGAAGCTTGAAGCGGTCGGGCTGCGCGGAGCGGCGAAATTGATGCCCTCTGAACTCTCAGGCGGGATGGCGCGTCGCGCCGCCCTGGCCAGAGCCATCGCGCTGGAGCCGGACCTGATTATGTTCGACGAACCGTTTGTCGGACAGGATCCCATTACCATGGGGGTGCTGGTCAAGCTGATTTCAGAACTCAACAGCACGCTGGGCGTGACCTGTATCGTGGTGTCACACGACGTGCCAGAAGTGCTGAGCATTGCTGATTACGCGTATATCGTGGCGGACAAAAAAATCGTGGCTCACGGCAGCGCGCAGTCGCTGCGTGAAAACGGCGACCCTCGGGTTCGCCAGTTCATTGATGGTATTGCCGATGGTCCGGTACCGTTCCGCTATCCGGCCGGTGACTATCAGCATGATTTATTAGGCAAGGGAGCGAGCAACTGATGCTGCTAAACGTGCTGGCATCACTCGGACACCGGGGAATTAAAACGACCGCGGCTTTCGGGCGTGCCGGATTAATGCTTTTCAATGCGGTGGTGGGCAAGCCGGAATTTCGTAAGCATGCGCCGCTGCTGGTTCGCCAGCTCTACAACGTTGGCGTGCTATCGATGCTGATTATCATCGTGTCGGGGCTGTTTATCGGCATGGTGCTGGGGCTGCAGGGCTATCTGGTGCTCACCACCTATAGTGCGGAAACCAGTTTAGGCATGCTGGTGGCGCTATCCCTGCTGCGCGAACTGGGTCCGGTGGTCGCTGCGCTGCTGTTTGCCGGGCGTGCGGGTTCAGCGCTGACCGCGGAAATTGGCCTGATGCGCGCGACCGAACAGCTCTCCAGCATGGAAATGATGGCGGTCGATCCGCTGCGTCGCGTGATTTCACCTCGCTTCTGGGCCGGGGTTATCTCGCTACCGCTGTTGACCATTATTTTTGTCGCCGTGGGTATCTGGGGCGGTTCGCTGGTGGGCGTAAGCTGGAAGGGCATCGACAGTGGCTTCTTCTGGACCGCGATGCAAAATGCCGTTGACTGGCGAATGGACCTGGTTAACTGCCTGATTAAGAGTCTGGTGTTTGCCATTACGGTGACATGGGTTGCGTTATTTAATGGTTATGACGCTATCCCCACTTCCGCCGGGATTAGCCGGGCAACGACGCGTACCGTGGTGCATTCGTCGCTGGCGGTTCTGGGGCTGGATTTTGTGCTGACTGCGCTGATGTTTGGGAATTGAGTTCATGCAAACGAAAAAAAGTGAAATCTGGGTAGGTGTGTTCTTACTGGTTGCGTTGCTGGCTGCGCTGTTTGTCTGTCTCAAAGCCGCCAACGTGACCTCTTTACGTACCGAGCCGACGTATCGTATCTATGCCACCTTTGACAATATTGGTGGGCTGAAGGCGCGTTCTCCGGTCCGCATTGGCGGCGTGGTCGTGGGCCGGGTGGCGGATATTACGCTTGACCCGAAAACCTACCTGCCGCGGGTCGCGCTCGATATTGATGAGAGCTACAACCATATTCCTGATTCCAGCTCGCTGGCTATTCGTACCTCAGGTCTGCTGGGAGAACAGTATCTGGCGCTGAATATCGGTTTCGACGATCCGGAACTGGGGACGTCTATCCTTAAAGATGGCAGCACTATTCAGGACACCAAGTCTGCCATGGTTCTGGAAGACCTGATTGGTCAGTTCCTTTATAGCAGTAAGGGCAGTGACAATAAGAATTCTGGCGATGATTCGGCAGCGACAGATAGTCATACTAGCGCGACGCCACCGGCCGCCACGACGCATTAATTTCAGGAGAGACACCCTATGTTTAAACGTTTAATGATGATCGCCATGCTGGTGATTGCTCCCTTGACGGCTGCTACGGCGGCGGATCAGTCCAATCCCTATAAGCTGATGAACGAAGCGGCGCAGAAGACCTTCGATCGTCTGAAAAATGAACAGTCGAAGATTCAGGCTAACCCGAACTATCTGCGTGATATCGTTGACCAGGAGCTGATGCCGTATGTCCAGGTGAAGTATGCCGGCGCGCTGGTGCTGGGCCGGTATTACAAAGATGCGACCCCGGCGCAGCGCGAAGCCTACTTTGTCGCCTTCCGTGAATACCTGAAGCAGGCCTACGGCCAGGCGCTGGCTATGTACCATGGTCAAACCTATCAAATTGCTCCGGAACAACCGCTGGGCGATGCAACTATCATCCCTATTCGCGTGACGATCATCGATCCCAATGGCCGCCCTCCGGTGCGCCTGGATTTCCAGTGGCGTAAAAACACCCAGACCGGTAACTGGCAGGCTTACGATATGATTGCCGAAGGGGTGAGCATGATCACCACCAAACAAAACGAGTGGAGCGACCTGCTGCGCACCAAAGGCGTTGATGGCCTGACCGCGCAACTGAAAGCGATCTCCGCGCAGCCGATCACTCTGGAACAGAAAAAATAATGACCGGGCAGCTGAGCTGGACTCGCGACGGCGAGCGACTGGCGCTGCACGGGGAGCTGGACCAGGATCTGCTGGTCCCGCTCTGGGAAGCCCGTGCACAAGCGACCGATGGCGTATCGACTATCGACCTGAGCGCGCTGACCCGGGTGGATACCGCCGGCCTGGCGCTGCTGATGCACTTTGTGGCGTTAATTCGCCACCAGGGCCGGGAAGCGAAACTGATTGGCAAGAGCGACAACCTGCAAACTTTAGTCAGTCTTTACAACCTTCCCGCCGATATGATCCCATAGTTTTTCAGTGCGTTACTGCTGAGGTTATCCTGAAAGCCCCATCAATATCTTCGATGGGGCTTTTTGCTTATTTAAGACCGCGCCACTTTCCTCTAAGATGTTGGGCTATTTTCACTACCAGATAAAATTTGAACCCATGGAAAATCATGAAATTCAGACCGTGCTGATGAACGCACTCTCCCTTCAGGAAGTCCACGTCTCTGGCGATGGCAGTCACTTTCAGGTTATTGCTGTGGGTGAGATGTTTGACGGCATGAGCCGGGTAAAAAAACAGCAGGCAGTCTACGCTCCGCTGATGGAATACATTGCCGATAACCGCATTCATGCTCTGTCGATCAAAGCATTTACCCCGCAAGAATGGGCCCGGGACCGCAAACTCAACGGCTTTTAAGCTGCAGGGATGTTCCCCGCAGCGTATGTGAATTCTTAACAGAGAACAGAATCAATGGATAAATTCCGTGTTCAGGGGCCGACACGCCTCCAGGGGGAAGTCACCATCTCCGGTGCGAAAAATGCCGCCCTGCCGATCCTCTTTGCTGCACTGCTGGCAGATGAGCCGATTGAGATCCAGAACGTACCAAAACTGAAAGACATCGATACCACGATGAAACTGCTGAGCCAACTCGGCGCCAAAGTGAAACGCAATGGGTCAGTCTGGATCGATGCGGGTCCGGTCGACGTCTTCTGCGCGCCGTACGATCTGGTCAAAACAATGCGTGCTTCTATCTGGGCGCTGGGCCCGCTGGTGGCGCGCTTTGGTCAGGGACAGGTTTCACTGCCGGGCGGTTGTGCTATCGGTGCGCGTCCGGTCGATTTGCATATTATCGGCCTTGAGCAGCTGGGCGCAGAGATCAAACTGGAAGAAGGTTATGTGAAGGCGTCGGTTAACGGACGTCTTAAAGGCGCGCATATTGTGATGGATAAGGTCAGCGTCGGCGCGACCGTGACCATTATGAGTGCCGCGACGCTGGCGGAAGGCACCACCGTTATTGAAAACGCCGCTCGCGAGCCGGAAATCGTCGATACGGCGAACTTCCTCAACACGCTGGGCGCGAAAATTAAAGGTCAGGGGACTGACCGCATCACCATCGAAGGCGTAGAGCGTCTGGGTGGCGGCGTATACCGCGTTCTGCCTGACCGTATCGAAACCGGTACTTTCCTGGTCGCTGCGGCAATCTCCGGCGGTAAAATTGTTTGCCGCAACGCACAGCCTGATACCCTGGATGCCGTACTGGCCAAGCTGCGCGATGCGGGCGCTGATATCGAAACCGGCGAAGACTGGATCAGCCTGGATATGCACGGCAATCGTCCGAAAGCCGTCAATGTACGCACCGCGCCACACCCGGGGTTCCCGACCGACATGCAGGCGCAGTTCACGCTGCTGAACCTGGTTGCGGAAGGGACCGGCGTGATTACCGAAACGATCTTTGAAAACCGTTTCATGCACATTCCGGAACTGATCCGTATGGGTGCACACGCGGAGATCGAAAGCAATACGGCGATATGCCACGGCGTGGCGCAGCTCTCCGGTGCGCAGGTGATGGCAACCGACCTGCGTGCGTCAGCAAGCCTGGTCCTGGCCGGCTGTATCGCGGAAGGCACCACGATTGTCGATCGTATCTACCACATCGATCGTGGATACGAGCGCATCGAAGATAAACTGCAGGCGCTGGGCGCAAATATCGAACGCGTAAAAGGCGAGTAACTCTGTAGTGATAACAGCCCCTTGACGTGTGTCCGGGGGCTGTTTTTTATTCCGTCCTGTTGCACTCAGCGAACCGCTTTCATTCGCTCTCTTTCTTCTGGCGTATCATTTGCGTTCTGTCGATAAACTGATGCGTTACCGGGTCATGATAGCGTGAGGGCCAGATAATCCACGGCTTGGTATCCAGCGCATGAGCAATAATCAGCTCGCCTTTTGGCCATGGCCGGGTCAATGCATTCGCCAGCGTTGAAGAACTCAAGCCGTTACGCCGCGACTCCGCTGCCAGCGAAGTCCCTTTTTTGCGCAATCCAGCAATGATATCTGCCGGATGCCAGTCGATGAACTTTTCCATAAATTCTCCTGGTGGTGATGATCCCGCTTGCCTGATATATGAGCAACGGAATGACTATACTCCCAGGTTTAATTAAGTTCTAACAAGTTCTTGTAAGGTGTCTTGATATTCGGAATATACCAGGAAATAAGGCGAGGCATGAATTTTACTGGAACTTTATGGCCTGTTCCCGCGCCGTCGCGGGAACAGGGGAGGGGGAATCAGTGGTCGCGTTGTACCGCAATATGGGCAAGACCGATAAGCGCTTCACGCCATGGGGAATCCGGTAAGACCTGAAGCACCGCAATGGCTTTGTCCGCTTCCTCTTCCGCGCGTTTACGGGTCCACTCCAGTGAGCCGCAGGTCGCCATCGTCTCGAGAACCGCGTCGAGAAGGTGACGCCCGTTGCCTTGCTCAATCGCTCCGCGAATCATCGCTGACTGCTCTGGAGTGCCATGACGCATGGCATGCAATAACGGTAACGTTGGTTTGCCTTCGTTCAGGTCATCACCCACGTTTTTGCCGAGACGCTCACCATCAGAGCTGTAGTCCAGTAAATCGTCGATCAGCTGGAATGCCGTGCCGAGATAACGACCATAGTCCTGAAGCGCTTGCTCCTGTTCTGCGGTACAACCGGCCAGGATGCCGGAACACTGTGCGGCGGCTTCAAACAAACGGGCTGTTTTGCTGTAAATTACCCGCATATAGTTTTCTTCGGTGATGTCCGGGTCGTTGACGTTCATCAACTGCAGCACTTCGCCTTCGGCAATGACGTTAACGGCTTTAGACATCACTTCCAGCACTTTTAACGAGCCGAGGCTGGTCATCATCTGGAAAGAGCGGGTATAGATAAAATCACCAACCAGCACGCTGGCTGCGTTGCCAAAAGCGGCGTTTGCCGTCGCCTTGCCGCGGCGCATATCGGATTCATCAACGACATCATCATGCAACAAGGTGGCGGTATGAATAAATTCGATCAGTGCGGCAATAGTGACATGCGCGTCGCCCTGGTAACCCACTGCCCGGGCGGCAAGAACCGCAATCATCGGACGAATACGTTTACCGCCTCCGCTAACGATGTAATAGCCTAATTGATTGATAAGCTGAACATCTGAGTCAAGTTGCTCAAGGATTGTCGCATTGACCCCCGCCATATCCTGCGCGGTTAACTCATTGATTTTTTCTAAATTCATCGCAAAAGCCGGGCCACATGTCCTGTTACCGCGAATCCAGGTGGGTTCACAGAAGGATTAAGATAGAATTAAACGAAGCTATGATTGTACTGAAAAATTGCCATAGATAAACGTTAGCGTGAAAGTTGTGTTTTTTTTCTGCGTTGATCGCTAATCGCTCTTGTCAAAGGCTCGCGTTTTGCGTAATATTCGCGCCCTATTGTGAATATTTATAGCGCACTCTGAATCACACGAAGAGGTGCGCGGAAGCGGAGTTTTATATGTACGCGGTTTTCCAAAGTGGTGGTAAACAACACCGAGTAAGCGAAGGTCAGACCATTCGCCTGGAAAAGCTGGACATCGCAACTGGCGAAGCTGTTGAGTTCGCTGAAGTGCTGATGATCGCAAACGGTGAAGAAATCAAGATCGGCGTTCCTTTCGTTGAGGGCGGCGTAATCAAAGCTGAAGTTGTTGCTCACGGTCGTGGCGAGAAAGTTAAAATCGTTAAGTTTCGTCGTCGTAAACACTACCGTAAGCAGCAGGGCCATCGTCAGTGGTTCACTGATGTGAAAATTACTGGCATCAGCGCCTAAGACCTGAGGAGAGATTTAAATGGCACATAAAAAGGCTGGCGGCTCAACTCGTAACGGTCGCGACTCAGAAGCTAAACG
>Ga0105250_10000166_pt1 | contig 56999 bp, 47 predicted proteins | sample KBSS54metaG_FD_80425 | JGI IMG/M metagenome (GOLD analysis project Ga0105250, IMG submission 80425) | Switchgrass rhizosphere microbial communities from Kellogg Biological Station, Michigan, USA - KBS S5-4 metaG | ecosystem: Host-associated > Plants > Roots > Rhizosphere > Soil | place...
CATTTCCAGCGCATGCTGCTTGGGGGAAGGCGGTTTGAGCATCAGGCCTGATCCGTGGGAAACAATGGCCTATTAAACAAAAGCCCCTAGCCTTTCGGCTAGGGGCTTTGTCAGCAACCTGAAAACCCGCCGAAGCGGGTTTTTTGCTGCAGGCAGGGAATCAGAAGCGGTAGGTCAGCGAGGTGCCGAAACCGCTGGCGCTGTTCTTGTACTTGGAGCTGTAGGCCAGCGCAGTACCCGCACCTTCGTTGATCTTCACGCTCTCTTCCCACAGGTAGGAGTAGGCGAAGTCCAGGGTGATGTTGCTGACCGGGGTCCAGCCCACACCGAAGCTGACAGCCTGGCGGTCGCCCGTCGGGATGCGCGGCGAGCGGTCGACGTTGTTGGTCGGCGACTGGTCGACCGAGTAGCCGGCGCGCAGTACCACTTCCTTGTTCAACTGGTAAGCGGCACCAATGGCGTGGGCCCAGGTGTCATGCCAGTTCTGTTCTTCGGTAATGGTGCTCAGCGAGCCCGAGAGCAGGGCAGGCACGCCCTTGTTTTCCACGGTAATGTCCTGCAGGCGGCTCCAGCGGGTCCAGGTGCTGCCGGCATACACGGTCCAGTCATCGCCCAGTTTCTGGGTGATGGAGAAGTCGACCGATTCCGGGGTGTCCAGGTCCAGCGAGGCGTCGTAGCTGTGGCCACTCAGGCCCAGCAGGCTGAACGTGCCGCCAGTGACCTTGGTGTCGCCGTCCAGGTGGTAATCCACCTTGGAATGGTAGGTCAGGCCCAGGCTGGTGGTGGGCGTGGCCTGCACCAGGATGCCAGCGTTGAAGCCGATGGCTGTGTCGTTGCCGTTGATTTTCACCTTGCCGTCATTGGTGCCCGGCGTGAAGGCGTTCGGCACCATGGAGCTCAACTCGCCGTCAATGCGGTTGATGGTGGGGCCGAAGCCGATCGACACTACGTCATTGAATGCGTAGCTGACGGTCGGTTGAAAGGTGATGACCGAGACCTTGCTCTTGTTGGCGTGGTAACGGCCAGCGAAGTCGCTGTGGTAGTCGGTGATCAGGCCGAACGGCACGTAGAAGCCGACACCGAAGGCCCAGTGGTCATCAATGGGCTGCACGTAGTAACCCATTGGCACGGTGGTCATCGGCACCATGTCACCGCCTTCTTTGCCCCCCAGGGCGGCGCGGCTTTGGCTGATGTCGGTCTTGGCGTCGATGACAGCGGCACCCACGGTGGCTTGTGCGCTCTTGAGGCGCGACATGCCCGCAGGGTTTCCGTAGACAGTGCTGGCATCATCGGCAGATGAAGAGCGGCCGGCGAACCCGGTGCCCATCCCGCTGATGCTGGTTTCGTTGATGGCAAAGCCACTGGCGAACAGCTGGGTGGAAGCGAGCGTTACGGCGATGCTGAGTGTGGTCTTGAGCATTACTTTTTTCATTATTAGAACTCCATGTGATCACCGAAGCGAAAACTACCAACATTTTCGCGGCGGCGCTATAGCCCGTATCGCTTGAGATAGAGCGGTTTTGTAGGACAATCCGACCAGATTAGAGGTTTATAAGCTGGCGTTATGCCACAACCTTCAGCTGGCTAATCTGTCAGGTGTCGTGATGCAACGGGCCCAGGCGGCGGTGAAGTCCCTGATGCGTCCTTGGGGTTGGAAGGTCTGACGCCATATTCTGGCCATGCCGATGAGGTCATCGGCCTGTGGCAGGGGCGTTTTCTGCTGTTCTATCAGTAGCCAGGCGATGGCGGTGGCGTATCTCAGGTTGACGGTCAATTCCTGATGCGGGCCACTCAGAAAGGCGTGTTGGCTGGCCAGCCCTCGTACCAGGCTGGCCAGCTCGGGATCCAGGGCCAGGTAGCGGTCCCAGAGCGCCTGGTGGCGCAGGGCGCCGATGCGGTAGAGGCCGTGGCCACGCCGGCCATGCAGCTCGTTACCCAGGGCTGACTGGCTGGCGGCGACGCCCAGTAGCAATGCTTCAGCGTTGGCGCAATGACGGCCCAGGTACAGCAACGTCGGGCGAATCACGTACTGGCTCAATTCCCGTGCGGCGATCCCCATAAAGCCCAGTGACCTCTCCTGTATGGCCGGCGGGGCAGGGGTGCTTGGCAGCAGTGAATCGGATAGCCCCGCCGGAAGCGGCGTGAACCGCTTGAATTGAAGTGTAGTGTCATATGTATGCTGTAAAGGGCTGTTTTTAAATTATTTGCCCGCCCCCAACGGCCGTGAATATGCCTCAGGGAAATAAGGAGGGCGCTGCAAGTTACACGCGCGAGGCGATGCCTTGGGGCTTGCAGCTGGCCGCCAAGCGGGCATAAAAAAGCCCCGCGTCAGAGCGGGGCCTCGGGGTGTTGCGGTTGCCTCAGGCAACCAGTGCCTGGCGCGTACGGTCGATAACGGCCTGCAGCGGCTCGGCGCTGGAGTATTGCTCCGGGTACAGGCGTTCGCTGTGGCGGGCAATACCGTGCTCGTTGACGATCGTGAAGCTGAAGCAGCCTTTGCGAGCGGCCATGATCAGGCAGTTCATCGGTGCGAAGGCGTGGGTCAGGGTGCGAATGGCATCTTGAGTTTGGATAGTGTTCATAGTTATTGGATGTTCCTGCAAAAGACACGGATTAAGATCCGTGCGCACTAAAAACGTTCCAGTAACGCGGGCCACCATTGGCCGAACGAAGAACCTGACTGGAACAAAAGCAGCCAGTGTGAAGCGCAATTCATATGTGGCGCTTGGGCTGACCGGTAGGTACTTAGGAGGACAGGCAACACACCGGGGCAAAGGTTCACAGCCCGTGGGTGAAGATCCTGATCAATCAGCAGGTTGGTTAGGTCAGAGTAAAGAGGCTTGGCAGCGATGCTCGTCTACGTGCGAGGATCGTGAAGTGTTTACCTGGAAACCATCGAGTAGGTCGGTCCGCTGTTTCAGCAGGTGTTCGCTTGCTGCGAATGACGTGCTTGAGGACTGTATCGACCGTAAATTGACTTTCAGCTTGGTACTAACATTTTCAAGGCTACATCAAAGCCTGCTGCCTTGGCAACTGTTTTTTACGACTCGGCGGCAGTGGCTTGCCAGAGAGCTTATTGCGGCTAGCAATTGCTCGCCGTGTCCACCCAGTAGCGCAGCAGGCCAGTTTGCACCTTTAGTCGCGCGTTGGGAACCCCCCAGCGGGGTGTTTTGTTCGGTAATGCTTGACACCGAGACCGAATATGGTGCGGCCCATTGCCTCCAATCGGGGCGGTTGTGCACATTGCTCACCTCACCTGCGGTTTCCTTGCAAAGCCCTTGCCCATCCCACCCCTATGCTCGGCTGAAAATTTAAGTCAATGAAAAAAAACGCTTTTTTGAGCTGGTGAAAAAATCGTCAGTTTGACTGAAAGCCCCATTCCATCGGGGTTTGCGGGCATTGGCAGGCGGTTGTCCACTGAGTTATCCACAGCTTCTGTGGATTGTCCCGAGCGCTTGCTCTAGCACGGGCGTGCTCGGTAATTTCATGTGTCTGGTCAAGTCTTCATCTGATTATGTCAATGCTTCGATGAGAATATTTTGCATCGCGCAGGTACCGATATTTTTTTTCGGGTGCTGTTCAAAAATATGCGGCTATCGCCCGACCGGAGGCCAGGCGGATCATCGGTTTGCCGCCGGTCGTCGCTTCGCTCAGACTGTGCCTTTGTTTGAACGCGGTGGGAATTGAAATGGCATTGGACATCACCAGCCTGTTGCTTGGCCTGTTGCTAGCGGGGGTACCAAGCCTGGCGCTGGCGTTTCAGTTGCAGCGGCGCCTGAGCCGCGTGGACGCCGACACAGCACTGCTGAACGAGCGCCTGGCAACCGCGCAGTTGGCCCAGGGCGGCCTCAACGCGCAACTGGATGCCTGCCGTGACGAAATCAGCGACCTGGCCCAGGCCAATGGCGTCAAGCAGGCCGAACTGGCCGCTCAGGGGCGTGAACTCGACCTGTTGCAGATAGAGCGCGATAACGCCCGTGATGCCGCCCATGCCTGGAACCTTGAGCGTAACGGCAAGGAAAGTGAGTTGCGCCGGCTGGCCGCCGAATGCGCGGGCCTGCAGGCCGAGTTGCGCGAACAGCAGGACAGCCACCAACAGCGGTTGACCGACCTGCAGGGATCGCGCGACGAGTTGCGTGCGCAGTTCGCCGAACTGGCCGGCAAGATCTTCGATGAGCGCGAACAGCGTTTCGCCGAGACCAGCCAGCAGCGCCTGGGGCAGTTGCTCGACCCGCTCAAGGAGCGCATCCAGTCATTCGAAAAGCGCGTGGAGGAAAGCTACCAGTAGGAGGCCCGTGAGCGATTCTCCCTGGGCAAGGAACTGGAGCGCCTGCAACAGTTGAACCAGCGCCTGAGCGACGAAGCCACCAACCTGACCCAGGCCCTCAAGGGCCAGAAAACCCAGGGCAACTGGGGCGAGCTGATTCTGGAGCGGGTACTGGAGCACGCGGGCCTGGAGAAAGGCCGCGAGTACCAGACCCAGGTCAGCCTGAAAGGCCCGGACGGTGAGCGCTTCCAGCCCGACGTGCTGATCATGCTCCCTGGCGACAAACAGGTCGTGGTCGACTCCAAGGTCAGCCTCACGGCCTACCAGCAGTACATCAGTGCCGACGACCCGGCGGTGTCCCAGGCGGCCCTGAAGCAGCACGTGCTGTCGCTGCGCAACCACGTGAAGGGGCTGTCGGGCAAGGACTACAAACGCCTGGAAGGCCTGCACAGCCTGGATTTCGTCTTGCTGTTCGTGCCTATCGAGGCGGCTTTCTCGGCGGCCCTGCAAGCGGAACCGAACCTGTTCCAGGAGGCCTTCGACCGGCAGATCGTGATTGTCAGCCCCACCACCTTGCTGGCCACCTTGCGGGTCATCGACAGCCTGTGGAAACAGGAAAGGCAAAGCCAGAACGCCCGGGAAATCGCCGAGCGGGCGGGGTGGCTGTACGACAAGTTCGTGTTGTTCATCCAGGACCTGGACGAGGTGGGCAACCGCCTGCAGCAGTTGGACAAGGCCTACAGTGCTGCGCGCAACAAGCTCACCGACGGCCGTGGCAACCTGGTGAGCCGAACCGAGCAGCTCAAGCTGCTGGGCGCGCGGGCCAGCAAGAGCCTGCCCGCCGACCTGCTGGAGCGCGCCATGACCGACGCTGAAGGTGCCTCACTGCCGGCTGAGGTGCCGATTGAGTAACGCCCGCAGCGCCGCCGGCTTCAGGGGCTTGGCGAGGTAGTCCAGGCCCGCGGCATGCACCTGGTCCAGCACCTCGGGGCGGCCATCGGCACTGATGACCATGCCCGGTATCGGTGCGTTGAGTTGGGTGCGCAGCCAGGCCATCAGTTGCGGCCCGGTGTCGCCCTCATCCAGGTGAAAGTCCACCAGCGCCAGGTGTGGGCGCATGCCGTTGTCCAGCAGGTGGCGGCACTGGCGGCGGTCACGGGCGGTGAAGACCTGGCAGCCCCAGCGGCTGAGCAGGCTGTTCATGCCCACCAGGATGCTGTCTTCGTTGTCCACGCACAGCACGTTCAGCCCGCTGAGGTCATGGCCCTTGCTAGCGACCGGCGCAGGCGCTGGCGCAGCCACACTGGCCACCGGCACGGTCACGCTGAACACGCTGCCCTTGCCGGACCACGACCGCACTTGCAGGCGATGGCCCAGCACCCGGCACAGGCCGTCGGCAATGGCCAGGCCCAGGCCCAGGCCTTTTTCGGCGCGGGTCTGGTGGCTGTCCAGGCGCTTGAATTCCTCGAAGATCACGTGCAGCTTGTCATCCGGAATACCTGGGCCGCGGTCCCATACTTCCAGGCTCAAGGCCCCGGCCTTGCGACGTACGCCCAGCAGAATCGGGCCTTTGCCATAACGGAAGGCGTTGGTCAGAAAATTCTGCAAGATGCGCCGCAGCAACTTGATGTCGCTGTTGATGCGCAGGCCCGACGATCGCACATGGAACGCCAGGCCCTGTTCCTGGGCCAGGGCCTTGAACTCGGCGCCCAGGGTGTCGTACAGGTCGCTCAGGGCGAAAGGTTTGCTGTCGGGGGTGATCTTGCCGTTTTCCAGGCGCGAGATGTCCAGCAGGTCGCTGATCAAATCTTCGGCCGAGCGCAGCGAGCTGTCCATGTGCTGCACCAGTTGCTGAGCGTCGGCGGACAGGCCGTCGCCCTGGTGCGACAGCGCGGCGGAGAACAGCCGCGCGGCGTTCAGTGGCTGCATCAGGTCGTGGCTGACGGCGGCCAGGAAACGGGTTTTCGATTGGTTGGCGGCCTCGGCGGTGCTCTTGGCCTGGGTGAGGGCCATGTTGAGCTGGGAAAGCTCATGGGTGCGTTCAGCCACCCGCTGTTCCAGGCTTTCATTGGCGGCGGTGAGCGCCTGTTCGGCCTCGCGGAATGCGGTGATGTCGGTGAAACTCATGACAAAGCCGCCCCCGGGCATGGGGTTGCCGATCAGCTCGATCACCCGGCCGTTGGGAAACAGCCGCTCGGAGGTGTGCGCGCGGCCTTGGCGCATCCAGTGCAGGCGCCGGGCGACGTGCACTTCGGCTTCGCCAGGGCCGCACAAGCCCCGCTCGGCGTTGTAGCGAATGATGTCCGCAATGGGCCGGCCAACGGTGATCAGGCCGTCGGGGTAATTGAACAGTTCCAGGTAGCGCCGGTTCCAGGCCACCAGGTGCAGCGACTGGTCTACCACGCTGACGCCCTGGCTGATGTTTTCAATGGCGCCCTGAAGCAAGGCGCGGTTGAACTGCAGCACTTCGCTGGCTTCGTCGGCGATTTTCACCACATCTTCCAGCTGCATGTCACGGCCTTCGATGGCCGCGCGCACCACGGCGCGGGTGGATGAGCTGCCCAGCACGCCAGCCAGCAGGCGTTCGGTGTGGGCGATCCACTCGTTGTCGGCGCGCTGGCTGGGGTTGAAGCCGATGCCTTGGCGGTAGGCGAAACGGATGAAGCTCTGCCGCGCCCGGTCTTCACCGACAAAGCGTGAGGCCAGGGTTAGCAGGTCCTCGATCTGCACCGACAGGGGCAGGCGGCCGCCCGGCCGGGCGCTGGTTTCCTGGCCAATGAAGCGCCCGGCCTGCCAGTGCTCCGACACCCGCGTGCGCGATAGCGCGGACACCCAGGCGAACAAGGTGAAGTTGCCGGCCAGCGACAGCACCACGCCTTGGGTCAGTGGCGTGATAGGCAGCCCCAGTGGGTTGCTGTGCAACCAGGTCAGCCCCGGAAACAGGTGCAAGGGCAGGCCCAGGCTATGGGCCGACATGGGCAGGATCAGGGTGTAGAACCACAGGAAGGTGCCGGTCGCCAGGCCGGCGAATACGCCGCGGCGGTTGGCCTTCTTCCAGTACAGGGCGCCCAGCATGGCGGGGGTCAGTTGGGTCACGGCGGCGAAGGCGATCTGGCCGATGGTGGCCAGGCTGGCAGTGCTGCCCAGCAGCCGGTAGCTGACGTACGCCAGCAACAGGATGACCACGATGCTGATACGCCGCACCGAGAGCATCCAGTGGCGAAATACTTCGAACGGCCGCTCGGCGCTCTGGCGCCGTAGCAGCCAGGGCAGCAGCATGTCGTTGGAGACCATGGTCGAAAGGGCCACGCTGGCGACAATGACCATGCCGGTGGCCGCGCTGGCGCCGCCGATGAAAGCCAGCAAGGCCAGGGCAGGGTGGGCCTCGGCCAGGGGCAGGCTGATGACGAACGAATCAGGGATGACCCAGCTCGGCAGGCGCATCTGCCCGGCCAGGGCGATGGGCACCACGAACAGCGCGGCCAGGATCAGGTAAGCGGGGAACACCCAGCGGGCCAGGCGCAGGTCCTGGGGTTCGATGTTTTCGACCACCGTCACGTGGAACTGGCGGGGCAGGCAGATGATCGCCATCATCGCCACGCCGGTCTGCACCACCATGGACGGCCAGTTGATGGTTTCCTGCCAGTAGGTTTCCAGGCGCGGCGCGAGGGTGGCCTGGTTGAACAGGTCACGGAAGCCGTCGTACAGGCCATAGGTAACGAACGCCCCCACACCGAGGAAGGCAAACAGCTTCACCAGCGCTTCGAAGGCAATGGCCAGGACCATGCCGCGGTGGTGCTCGGTGACGTCCAGGCTGCGGGTGCCGAAGACGATGGTGAACAGCGCCAGTACCAGCGACACCACCAGGGCGGTGTCCTGCACGCGGGTGCCGGTGGCATCGGCGCCGGCACCGATCAACAGGTTCACCCCCAGCACGATGCCCTTGAGCTGCAGGGCGATGTAGGGCAGCACGCCCACCAGGCAGATCAGCGCCACCACGACCGCCAGGGACTGGGATTTGCCGTAGCGGGCAGCGATGAAGTCGGCGATGGAGGTGAAGTTTTCCTGTTTGCTGATCAGGATCATTTTCTGCTGCACCCAAGGGGCGAAGACCATCAGCAGCACCGGGCCCAGGTAAATGGGCAGGAACGCCCACAATTGCTCGGCGGCCTGGCCGACTGCGCCGAAGAAGGTCCAACTGGTGCAATAGACCGCCAGGGAAAGGCTGTACACCCAGGCGCGCACGCGCGGTGACAGCGGCGTGCTGCGGCGGTCGCCATAGAAGGCGATGGCGAACATCACGGCCATGTAGGCCAGGGCGACCGCGGCGATCAGCCCGCTGGACAGCGACATCAAGAGCTCCGATGCAAGGGTTTTAAGCGCGTCGCTCCTTTCCCGAGCTTCGCCCGGTCCCACAGGGAGCGCCCCCCTGCAGGACCGGGCGAAGCTCGGGAAAAGAGCGGCGCGGTTCCAGGTGAGGATCAGTCTCGCACGGCCAAGCCCAGCGCGTCAGCGCCGACCAAGGTCGCACTGCGGCTTACTGCCTCAGGCTGAGGTCCACCAGCTCATGCATCCGCTCGACAGAGGGTGCTGACTCGGCGAACAGAATGCGGTAAACCACCGGTGAGACGATCATGTCCAGCAAGTGGTCGGCGTGCGGCGCCGCTTCGCCGCGCTTGAGGGCGCGCGCCAGAATCACCTGCAATTGCCCGCGCAGCACCGTGGCACACTGGCTGGAACAGCCGCTGGCGATGAAGTCGCGCATCATGTTGCGGCCCGGTTCCGAGTTCATCTCGTCCAGATATTGCTCGGCCCACGCCAGCAGGTCGGCGCGCAGGGTGCCAGTGTCCGCCGGTTGGCTGTCCGGGCGCAGGCGCGCCAGGCTGACGTCGGCGAGCAGCGCGGTCAGTTCACCCCAGCGGCGGTAAATGGTGGACGGCGTGACGCCGGCGCGGCCGGCGATCAGCGGCACGGTCAGGGTGTCGCGCTCCTGCTCGTTCAGCAGGGCGCGGACGGCCGCGTGTACAGACTCTTGCACACGGGCACTGCGGCCACCCGTGCGAATACCTTCTTTGATAGCCATGAAAAGACCTTAACACAAAGCGTTTGCTTTAAGCGCGAAGCGGGTGCAGACTCCACTAATGCAATAAATTAGCTTTTGCGGAGGCTACCATGTCCAACCTGATGTCTGCGAGAAGCAGCCTGGCCTACCTGTCGGTGGTGCTGCTGACCTTCCTGGCCGCGTCCAGCGCGCCTACCCCGTTGTACCACCTGTATCAGGAGGCCTGGCAATTCTCGCCCGGCATGCTGACGATGATCTTTGGCGTCTACGCATTGAGCCTGCTGGCGGCGCTGCTGACCGTGGGGTCGCTGTCGGATTATATCGGCAGGCGCCCGGTGTTGCGCGTGGCGTTGCTGATGAACATGCTGTCGATGTTGGCGTTCATCTATGCCCGTGACGTCAACTGGCTGCTGGCCGCGCGTATTCTCCAGGGGTTCGCCACCGGGATGGCCACCAGCTCCCTGGGCGCCGCGCTGCTGGATAACGACCGCAGCAAAGGGCCTTTGCTCAACAGCCTGGCGCCCTTGCTGGGCATGGCCGTGGGTGGCTTGGGCAGTGGTCTGCTGGTGCAGTACGCGCCTTGGCCTACCGGCCTGGTTTATGGGGTGTTGCTCGGGCTGCTGCTCGTGCAGGCCGTACTGCTGGTGTGGTTGCCGGAAAGTGTCAGCGCCCAGCCCGGCGCCCTGGCTTCGCTGCGCCCGCGCCTGAGCGTTCCGCCCCAGGCCAGGGCGGCCGTGTGGCGCATGCTGCCGGTCAACACGGCGGTATGGATGACCGGTGGCTTCTTCCTGTCGCTGGCACCTTCGCTGGTGCGAGCGGCGACTGGCTCGACCTCCAACCTGATCGGCGGCGCCCTGGTGGGGACCCTGACGCTCAGCGGCGCGGGCGCCATTCATGCCCTGCGCACTGTAGCGGCCGAGAAGGTGCTGCGCCTCGGCACCGTGCTGTTGGCCATCGGCATCGGCCTGGTTCTGCTGGCGGCCAATCAGCAGGCGCTGACGCTGTTCTTCATCGGTGCCGTGATTGCCGGCGCCGGGTTTGGCAGCGGCTTTCTGGGCTCGGCGCGCAGTGTGCTGCCGCTGGCCCATGCTCATGAGCGGGCCGGGTTGATGTCGACGTTCTATGTGCTCAGCTATCTGGCGTTCTGCGTGCCGGCGATCCTCGCAGGTTTTCTGGTTCGCAGCGTTGGTCTGGTGGCCACCAGCGACGGCTACGGCTTGCTGCAGATCGCGCTCTGTGTCTTGGCGCTGGTTGGCATGTGGCTGCGGCGAGGCGCACGGCCCATATCGGTATAATCGATGACCTATAGCTAAACTACCCGTTTAGCAGATAAAGAAAAGGCGGCTAGCATGGCCTCACCTCGCACGAGGACAGGAGAACCCCATGCACCGCCCCATTCCCTTGGCCAGCCGGCCCTTCAGCGCTTTGCAGCACCCCCGCGAAGTCATTCGTCAATTCACCCCCAACTGGTTTGCCGTGGTCATGGGCACCGGCGTGCTTGCCCTGGCCTTGGCGCAGTTGCCGGCGAGTTGGCAGTGGTTACAGGCTGCGGCTCATGGGTTGTGGGCGCTGGCGGTGCTGTTGTTTGCGCTGTTCACGCTGCTCTATGGTGCCCGCTGGGTACTGTTCTTTCATGAGGCGCGGCGCATTTTCGGCCACTCCACGGTGTCGATGTTCATTGGCACCATTCCCATGGCCCTGGCGACGCTGATCAATGGCTTCATTCTCTTCGCCCTCGCACAGGTGGGGGATGTCGCGCTGCCATGGCTGCAAGCGCTGTGGTGGCTGGATGTAGGGCTGGCGCTGGCGTGTGGTGTGGGTATTCCGTTCCTGATGTTTACCCGGCAACAGCACAGCATCGATCAGATGACTGCCGTCTGGCTGCTGCCCGTGGTGGCGGCCGAGGTCGCCGCTGCCAGCGGTGGCCTGCTGGCGCCGCACTTGCCGGACCCGGCGGCACAGTTCGGCATGCTGGTCACCAGCTACGTATTGTGGGCCTTCTCGGTGCCCGTGGCCTTCGCCATTCTGACCATCCTGATGCTGCGCATGGCCTTGCACAAACTGCCCCATGAAAACATGGCAGCGTCCAGTTGGCTGGCGCTGGGCCCTATCGGCACCGGTGCCCTGGGCATGTTGCTGCTGGGTGGCGATGCCCCGGGCATCTTTGCCGCCGCCGGGGTGTTGCCGGGCGTGGGCGACATGCTCGATGGCCTGGGGGTCATCAGCGCGGTCATCCTGTGGGGCATGGGGCTGTGGTGGATGCTGCTGGCGGTGTTGATCACGCTGCGCTATTTGCGTGCGGGCATGCCGTTCAACCTCGGGTGGTGGGCGTTCATCTTTCCGCTGGGGGTATACACCCTGGCTACCCTGCGCTTGGGGCATGTGTTGCACCTGGCCTTTTTCAGCCTGTGCGGGCAGGGGTTGGTGGTGTGCCTGGGGATGCTGTGGGCCGTGGTGATGATCCGGACTGTGCGCGGGGCGTGGCGGGGTGAACTGTTTGTGTCGCCGTGCATTGCAGCAGCACGCGGGTAATGAATAGTTACGCAGATTCGCTAATCTAGGACGGCAGATGTGGCCTGGAGGGTAGTCGGCTGCATCCAATGGCAAAAGCCTACGCCGTTAGCGGCGCCACCAAGGTGCAAGGACGATGAGTCACCCCTCGCAATTCAGTCTGTTGGGCAAGCGGCGTTTCCTGCCGTTTTTCCTTACCCAGTCCCTGGGTGCTTTCAACGACAACGTGTTCAAGCAGTCGCTGATCCTGGCGATTCTCTACAAGTTGAGCATCAGCGGTGACCGCACCATCTGGGTCAACCTGTGTGCGCTGTTGTTCATTCTGCCGTTCTTTCTCTTTTCGGCGTTGGCCGGGCAGTTTGGCGAGAAATTCAACAAGGATGCGCTTATCCGGGTGATCAAGGTCGGCGAGATCGTGATCATGGCCGTGGGCGCCACGGGCTTTGTCTTTGACCACTTGTGGATGATGCTGGCGGCGCTGTTCGCCATGGGCACCCACTCGGCGCTGTTCGGGCCCGTGAAATATTCGATCATGCCTCAGGCGTTGCGCGAGGAAGAACTGGTAGGTGGCAACGGCCTGGTGGAGATGGGCACGTTCCTGGCGATTCTGGCCGGCACCATCAGTGCCGGGGTGATGATGTCCCAGGCTCACTACGCGCCCATCGTCAGTACGGCGATTGTCGGGGTGGCAGTGCTGGGGTACCTGGCCAGCCGTGCTATTCCACGCGCCGCCGCCGATACGCCGGGGCTGAAACTGGACTGGAATATTTTCAGCCAGTCGTGGGCCACCCTGAAGCTGGGCCTCAGGCAAACCCCGGCAGTGTCCCGCTCGGTGGTGGGCAACTCGTGGTTCTGGTTTGTTGGCGCGATCTACCTGACCCAGATCCCGGCCTACGCCAAGGACTGGCTCAACGGCGATGAAACCGTGGTTACCCTGATTCTCACGGTGTTTTCCGTGGGCATCGCCTTGGGTTCGGTGCTGTGCGAGAAGCTCTCGGGGCGCAAGGTAGAGATTGGCCTGGTGCCTTTCGGCTCGTTTGGTCTGACGTTGTTTGGTTTGTTGCTATGGTGGCACTCGGGTGACTTCGCCCAGGGCCCGGCGGCCAATGACTGGTTGACCGTGCTGGGCATCGGCCAGGCCTGGTGGGTATTGCTGGATATCCTGGGCCTCGGCGTGTTCGGCGGCTTCTATATCGTGCCGCTGTATGCGCTGATTCAGTCGCGCACCGCTGAAAATGAGCGAGCCCGGGTCATTGCGGCCAACAACATCCTCAATGCCTTGTTCATGGTGGTGTCGGCCATTGTCTCGATCTTGCTGCTGAGCTTCGCCAAGCTGTCGATCCCGCAGTTGTTCCTGGTGGTGTCGGTGATGAACATCGCGGTGAACGCCTACATCTTCAAGATCGTGCCCGAGTTCACCATGCGCTTCATGATCTGGCTGCTCAGCCATTCCATGTACCGGGTGGAGCACCGCGACCTGGAACGCATTCCCGACGAGGGTGCGGCGTTGCTGGTGTGCAACCACGTGTCCTTTGTGGACGCGCTGCTGATTACCGGTGCGGTACGGCGGCCTATTCGCTTCGTGATGTATTACAAGATCTTCCAGCTGCCGGTGCTCAACTTCATTTTCCGCACCGCCGGGGCCATTCCCATTGCCGGGCGCGGGGAAGACCTGCTGATCTATGACCAGGCGTTCAAGCGAATCGCAGCCAGCCTGGCCGAAGGTGAGCTGGTGTGCATTTTCCCTGAGGGCAAATTGACCGGCGATGGTGAGATCAGCGAGTTCAAGAGTGGCGTGACCACGATATTGGAACAGACCCCGGTGCCGGTGATTCCGTTGGCCTTGCAGGGGCTGTGGGGCAGTTTCTTCAGCCGTGACCCGGCCAAGGGGTTCTTCCGTCGGTTGTGGTCGCGTGTGACGCTGATTGCGGGGCAGCCGGTGCTGGCCGAGGACGCCAAACCCTCGCAGTTGCGAGCGCGCGTCAGCGAGTTGCGCGGCGAGGGCCGCTGAACCTGGCTGCCTAGCAGGAGCTGGCTGAGTCAGGTGCTGGCTTTGAGGCCGGCAAGGCCCAGCACAATCAGCAGCACGCTGACGATGCGCATCGGCGCCATGGATTCGCCAAACAGCATGATGCCTGCGATCACCGTGCCCACCGCACCCACGCCTGTCCAGATGGCGTAGGCGGTGCCCAGTGGCAGTTCACGCACGGCCAGGCCTAGCAGGCCAAGGCTGGCCGCCATGGCGGCTACGGTGAGCAGGGTAGGCAAGGGGCGCGTGAAGCCGTCGGTGTATTTCAGGCCAATGGCCCAACCGACTTCGAACAGGCCCGCAAAGAAAAGGATCAGCCAGGACATGGCAACCTCCATCAATTGATTCAAGTGATGGGGCCGTCCCCGAACGAAAAAGTGCGCATCGACGGGTCGTCCCGTGGATGCGCACTATAGTGCCCAACTTCGCCGGTCCCGGCAAGGCGCCCCTAGGGGCGGTCGTCCATCTTGCGGAAGAAGGTTGCCAGCAATGCGCCGGAGATGTTGTGCCATACGCTGAACAGCGCGCTAGGCACTGCCGCCAGCGGCGAGAAGTGTGCGCTGGCCAGCGCCGCGCCCAGCCCCGAGTTCTGCATGCCCACTTCCAGCGCCAGCGACTTGCGCTGAGCCAGCGGCAATTTGAACACGCGCCCGGTAACGTAGCCCAGCACAAAGCCGAAGCTGTTGTGCAGCACCACCACCGCCATGATCAGCAGGCCGGACTCGGCTATTTTTGCCTGGCTGGCCGCAACCACGGCGCAGACAATCATGACGATGCTGACCACTGACACCAGCGGCAATACTTCCACGGCATAGCGCACCCGGTCACCCAGCAGGCGCTGGGCGATCACGCCCAGCACGATGGGCAGCATCACCAATTGCAGGATCGACCAGAACATCTCCATGAACGAAACCGGCAGCCAGGCCGACGCCAGCAGCCAGATCAGCGCAGGGGTCAGCAGTGGCGCGAGCAGGGTAGTGACGGCGGCGATGGCCACCGACAGCGCCAGGTCGCCCTTGGCCAGCCAGGTCATCACGTTGGAAGCGGTGCCACTGGGGCAGCAACCCACCAGAATCACGCCCACGGCGATCTCGGCCGGCAGGTGAAACAGCTGGCACAACAGCCAGGCCATGCCCGGCATGATCACGAAGTGCGCTACCACGCCCAGGCACACCCGCCACGGGTGGCGGCTGAGTTCGGCAAAGTCATCGAGCTTGAGGGTAAGGCCCATGCCGAACATCACCAGGCCCAGCAGCGGCACGATCAGCACTTTCAAGGCGATGAACCACTGCGGGAACAGGAACGCCAGGACGGCGAACAGCAAGACCCAGTAAGCGAAGGTGTTGCCGACAAAGCGGCTGAGGGCGGCCAGGGCGCGCATGGTGTTTCCTTCTTATGGATGTAGATATGTGGGACCGGGCGTAGCTCGGGAAAAGCACGGCGCCGGGTGCCTGATACACCGCGTCGTTCTTTTCCCGAGCTACGCCCGGTCCCACAGGGTGCAGCATGGCTTCTAGCTTATAGCGTGCAGCTTCAAATCCCCTGAGGCAGTTCTTCGCCGCCCAGGGCTTCGAACAGCGTTGGCAGGAAGTCGCCAAACGTCAGCATCATCAGGGTGAAGCTGGCGTCCAGTTGGCCCAGGGCCTCGTCGCCGCCGTCTTCTTCGGCCTGGTCCTGCAACAGCTCCTCGAACTTCAGGCGCTTGACCACCATCTTGTCGTCCAGTACGAACGACAGCTTGTCCTGCCAGGCCAGCGACAGTTGGGTCACCAATTTGCCGGTGCTCAGGTGCAGCTGGATCTCGTCAGCGGTCAGGTCCTGGCGTTTGCAGCGCACGATGCCGCCGTCCTCTTCCACGTCGCGCAGTTCGCACTCGTCCAGCACGTAGAAGTCCGGGGCCGCTTGCTGGGTCTTGACCCACTCGGTCATCACGGCCGTTGGCGCGGTTTTGACGGTCAGCGGGCGAACCGGCAGCGTACCCAGCACTTCACGCAGGGTGGACAGCAGGTCTTCGGCGCGCTTGGGGCTGGCCGAGTTGACCAGGATCAGGCCTTGCTTGGGCGCGATGGCGGCGAAGGTGGCCGAGCGACGGATAAAGGCGCGCGGCAGGAAGGCCTGGATGATCTCGTCCTTGATCTGGTCACGCTCTTTCTTGTAGACCTTGCGCATCTGTTCGGCTTCGATCTCTTCGACCTTTTCCTTGACGGCATCGCGCACGACGCTGCCCGGCAGGATGCGCTCTTCCTTGCGGGCCGAAATCAGCAGGAAATCGCCGCTGACGTGGACGAGGGGGGCGTCTTCACCCTTGCCGAAGGGCGCGACGAAACCATAAGTGGTCAGCTCCTGGCTTGCACAGGGGCGCGCGGGCTTGGTGGCCAGTGCGGTTTCCAGGGCCTCGGCGTCGAAGGGGATATCTTGGGTCAGGCGGTAGACAAGCAGGTTTTTGAACCACATGGGGTGAATCACTCCTCAACACATAAGGGGCGCATTATTGTCCCGTGTGAGGGCGCAGGCCAACCCTGCGCTAAGTGTTTGGAAGGCTTCGAAAAATTAATTTAAAAAGTGCTTGCCAGGCCATAGGTGCGTCCGTAGAATGCGCGCCACACCGAGAGACAAAGGGTGATTAGCTCAGCTGGGAGAGCATCTGCCTTACAAGCAGAGGGTCGGCGGTTCGATCCCGTCATCACCCACCATTCTCTCTACGTGTTTCGCGCAGCGGTAGTTCAGTCGGTTAGAATACCGGCCTGTCACGCCGGGGGTCGCGGGTTCGAGTCCCGTCCGCTGCGCCATATTAGGAACCAGGAACACTGAACGCCTGGTACCAAAAAAGAAACCTGCCTCGTGCAGGTTTTTTTTCGTCTGCAGGAAATGACGTTGATCGTGCCTGGTTCGTGCAATTTTGTGTTGCCATGTTGAGGAACCATCCGTACAATGCGCGCCACACCGAGAGACGAAGGGTGATTAGCTCAGCTGGGAGAGCATCTGCCTTACAAGCAGAGGGTCGGCGGTTCGATCCCGTCATCACCCACCACTCGCTCCACGTGTGTCGCGCAGCGGTAGTTCAGTCGGTTAGAATACCGGCCTGTCACGCCGGGGGTCGCGGGTTCGAGTCCCGTCCGCTGCGCCATATTAGGTACCAGGAACACTGAACGTCTGGTACCAAAAAGAAGCCTGCCTTGTGCAGGTTTTTTTTCGTCTGCGGATTTTCCTCTCCACCGCAAATACCCTGGGTAGGGACGCGTATGCGTCAAAAGCTAATACCAAAATGGCGCGTTCAGGGGTGCAATCGGTATAACGCTCCAGACCTGTCTGCCCTAAAGTGCCCAGCATTCCAAACGGCCAGGGAGGCATCCATGCCCTCGAGTTCTATCCATATCGGTCTCATTCTTTTCCCAAATGTCACCCAGCTTGACTTGACGGGGCCTGCCGAGGTTTTCAGCAGGGTCCCGGGGGCCCATGTGCACCTGCTCTGGAAGGATCTCGATCCAGTGGTGACTGAGCGCGGCATGCGTATCTTGCCGACCACGCGCTACGACGAGTGTCCGCCGCTGACCGTCATCTGCGTTCCAGGCGGCTCCGGCCAGATCGAACTCATGAGTGACCAGCAGACACTGAACTTCCTGCGTAAGGTAGCAGCTGGTTGCCAGTTGATAACCTCGGTTTGCACGGGGTCGCTCATCCTTGGCGCGGCGGGGTTGTTAACGGGGTACAGGGCTACGAGCCATTGGTCTTCCATCGACCAATTGGAGTTGCTGGGGGCTGAGCCTGTCCATGCGCGAGTGGTGCGTGACCGAGATCGGTTGACCGGTGCTGGTGGCACGTCGGGTATCGACTTTGCGTTGAGCGTGGTTGCGTTACTGGCAGGGGAGGAGGTTGCCCAAAGTATCCAGTTGCAAATGGAATACGATCCTGAACCGCCCTTTCAAGCGGGCTCACCGCGAGTCGCGCCACCAGAGTTGGTGGCGCGGACCAAAGAAAACATGAGCGCTTTTATCGAGCGCCGAAGGATCGCAACGGTGCAGGCTGCCAATAGAGTGTAGCGGGCCGCGTCCCTGGTGGCGCATGTGCCAGGGATACAGTGCGGGCCACCGACGCGGTCAAGTCCGCTGGCCGAAAGCCCGCCACCATTTGCTACTTGCCCGGCACCAGCGACAGCCGCTTGCTGCCATAGGTCTTGTCGAAGTTTTGCGGCTGCATCGGGAACGACACGTACTGCCCCTTCAGCCAGGCATCGATGCTGTCGGCATAGTGCGGGCTGGCCGGGTTGCCCGACTGGCCGGTGCTGTTGAGGCCGATCATCGGTTCGGCCAGCGAGAAGTCGACGATCACGCGCATGGCCGGGATCAACCGGGCATCGAAGTTCTCGCCCCAGCTGTAGGCCGAGGTGTTGAGGGTGGTGTGGTCGCCGCCCGCCTGGCGCGGTGCCAGCGCAGTGCCCTGGGCGGCCCAGGTGTAGCGGTGCAGGTTACCCCATTGCCAGGCCTTGTGGTCGCTGCCCAGTTGCTTGTCGCCTTCGGTGACGGCGGCGGCCAGGCTGCGGGCCAGAATGGTGGGTTTGTCCTCTTTCTGCGGTGTACGGATGTCGTCCCAGAACGGGCTGTCCTCACGCGCCAGCAAGTGGTCGGCCTGGGCCGAGTACGACAGGTTGCCGGCCGCGACGAAGGCTTTCCACGATGGGCTGTCCTCCGGGCCCAGCTCGTCGAGGAATATCTGCTTGCTGCTTTCCTGCAGGAATAATTCATACAGGGCCGCATCCGCCGATTGTGGCGCCAGGTTGCCATTGAACGCCAGCAGGCGCGTCAGCGCTTCCTGGGCTTTGGCACGGTCGGCGGCCGGCAGGGCGTCGATGGCCTGCTTCAGCGGTTGGGCCATGCCAGGGGCCTGGAACATGGCCTTGAGCTTGGGCGCGAAGGAGGTGGTCTGGTCGTATTGCATGGCGATCATGCTGCGCGTGTCCTGCTTGCCGGCACCGGCCAGTTGCGCCAGGCGCTCGCTACGCTCCGGGTAGTACCAGGAATTGGACAGTTGCATGCCGTAGCCGTGGGGCACGGTGCGTTGGTTGGCCGTGCCCAGCCAGCCTTGCGGCGGGTCCTGGTCATAGGGGTGCAGCATGGCGTCGGCGAAACCGTCCCAGTCGTAGCGCCCGTCCCAGCCGGGCGACGGCAGCAGGCCACGGCCTTCGCGGCGGTTGGGGAAGCGGCCGGTCACCTGCCAGCCGATGTGCTGGGCGTCGGCAAAGATCATGTTGACGGCCAGGGCGCGGATTTCCCGACTGGCATCGGAGGCGGCTTCCACCGACTGTGCCCGGGACAGGTCGAACAGCGCGTCCAGGCTCTTGTCGTCCTTGAAGTCCGGGGTTTGCAGGGCCAGGCCCAGGCCGGTGTTGGCCACGCTGTTAAGCAGCGGGCCGTGGCGGGTTTCGTAAATGGCCTCGCGCACCGGGCGCTGGCCCTTGATGATGAAGGTTTCCTGGCGTACCGCCGCTGGCCGCCATTTACCGTCGGCCAGGTATTGCAGCTGGTTGCCCTGGCGCTGGATTTTTTCCAGGAACACGTCCTGATTGTCGCCCATGGTCATGGTCATGCCCCAGGCGACCTTGCCGTTGAAGCCGGTCAGCACGCCGGGAATGCCGGCCAGCGATACGCCCGCGGCCTGGTACTTCGGCGCTCGAATCTGCACGTAGTTCCACAGCGACGGAATGGCGATGGGCAGGTGGCTGTCGTTGGCGAACAGGCTTCGCCCGTTGCGTGCGTGGTCCGGGCTGATGGCCCAGTTGTTCGATGCGGCAAGGCCCAGCCCGTTGACCGCGCCAAGGCGCCGGCCACCTTGTTCAGGTCAGCCAGGCCAGGCACCTGGCCGCTCAGGTTCAAGCCTTTGAGCTTGTCGGCTTCGTCGAACGGCAGGGGTTCATCGGGGTAGGTGGGCAGCAGCCAGGCCAGCTTGTCGGCACCGACTTTCTGCGCCAGGACCAGCGAGGCGATTTCTTCCTGCAGGTTCACCGACTGGCCGAAGTTGAACAGGGCGAAGATCAGCGCCGAGTCTTCCGGTTTCCAGTATTCAGGCACGTAGCCAGCTTCGGCCAGGTCCTGGGGCAGTTTGTCGCGGTAGCGGAACAGGTAGGCGTTGACGCCGCGCGCGTACACCTCGAAGAAGCGTTTGAGGCGCGGTGACGCGGCGGCGTACAACGCATCGGCGCTTTTCTTCAGGTTCACGGTACGCATGAAGCGGTCGCCATCCAGCGCCTGGGGACCTTGCAGCTCGGCCAGGCGGCCCTGGGCCAGCAAGCGCAGGGTGACCATCTGGCTGATGCGGTCGCTGGCATTGATGTAGCCCTGGGCGAACAGCGCGTCATGGAAGGTGCTGCTTTCGATCAGCGGCATGCCATAGGCGTTGCGGCGCACCGAGACGTTCTGGGCCAGCCCCTTGAGCGGCTGTACGCCACTGTCCGGTGGCACGCTGTCGGTGTAACGGCTTTCGAGCCAGGACTGGCAACCGGTCAGGCTGATCAGCCCGGCCAGGGTCGCGGCGGCGCCGAACCGGGGAATGAAATGTGTGAAGGCTGGCGAGGCCATGGTGAGGCTCCTGCGGGGCTGGCGTGTAAAAGGCGCTACGTTAGTGAGCGCCCGCACGCCACGCAAGCGGGTGGCCGTCTTTATTTGCAGCACGGGACGGCCGGCGCCTCGGGGCCGGCACGCAAGCCCCGGGGCCGCCTGGAAAATCAGGCGTTTGGCGGGTTGATCCTGTCGACCCAGGCGTAGGCCCTTTCCGTGGCCGGACGCGCCTTGATGGCCAGGAACCAGCGCTTGAGGTGGGGGAAATCATCGAGGTTCTGGCTCTGCCGCTCGTAAGGTACCACCCATGGGTAGATGGCCATGTCGGCGATGCTGTAGTCGTCGCCGGCAACGAAGGCGCGGTCGGCCAGGCGCTTGTCGAGCACGCCATACAGGCGCGCGGTTTCGTCGATGTAGCGCTTGATCGCGTAGGGGATCTTTTGCGGGGCAAACACATTGAAATGGTGGTTTTGCCCTGCCATCGGCCCCAGGCCGCCCATCTGCCAGAACAGCCATTGCAGCACTTGTTCTCGGCCGCGCAGGTCAGTGGGCAGGAATTGCCCGGTTTTTTCGGCCAGGTACAACAGGATGGCGCCGGATTCGAACAGCGAAATCGGCTCACCGCCATCGGCCGGCTGGTTGTCGACTATGGCCGGAATGCGGTTGTTGGGGGAAATCTTCAGGAAGGCCGGCGCAAACTGTTCATTCTTGCTGATATTGACCGGGTGAACCTGGTACTCGAGCCCGGCTTCTTCCAGAAACAGGGTGATCTTGTGGCCGTTGGGGGTGGTCCAGTAATGCAGATCGATCATGAAACGCTCCAGAGTCCAAGGGGCTTTCTTCTGATCGACTGTTTTACTCCGTCGCGGTTTTGTTGCAAAGCGTTCAACGTTGCCCGCAGCCGACACCGGGTGGCGTGGCTGCGGTGAATTCGATCAGGCGCCGTGGCACTTCTTGAACTTCTTGCCGTTGCCGCAGGGGCACGGGTCGTTGCGGCCGACGTCCTTCAAGGTATTACGCACGGGCTCCTGGGGGGCGTGGTTGCAGTGTGGGCCGTGTACATGGTCATGATGGTGACCATGATCGTGCTCGTGGTCATGGTTGCAGTCTGGGCCATGGACATGGGGTTGCTGAGTCATCTGGGCGTCTCCGAAATAGATCGGGCGTTTATCTCACTGGCGCGGGGGGTGTTGATAGGGGGGAGGGAGGGCGAAAAGGCGTCATGCCGCCAGGCGCAGGTTGTTGACGATCAGCGGCCGTGCCCATTTGGTGTCGTAGGCGAACGCCTTGTCCTGCTCGGCCAGGGTCTGCTCGTCGTAGGGCACGTGCTTGTCGGCCAGGTCCCACTCGAACTCGGCGATCGGCAGGAACAGCGACTTGGGCGCAGGCGCAGGACCTGGCTCGGGCTGCGGCTGGTTGGCGTTCATCACGACGGGGCGTACCCAGCCGTTGTCGAAGTCCAGCTGCTTTTGCTGGTCGACGATTTCTTCCGGCGGGTAGGGCGGCGCGGGTTTGTCCAGCAGTTCGGTCTCGAACTCGGCCTTGGGCAGGAACAGCGGCTCGGGCGGCCGTACTTCGGTGTCCTGTACGTCGCACAGGCGCTGGGAGAGAATCTGGGCCAATACATCACCACCACCGGCCGGCTCGACCTCAGGGTCTTGCGCCTCGGCAGGCAGCGTCAGGCTACCCTCGGACTGGTCGCCGACCTGCTCGGCCATGGCCTGGGCGAAGAAGTCCGACCACAGGTGGCTGATGCCACCCAATGCCTGGGTATTCTGGCGGCTGAAGTCGCCGTGGGGCGAAATGTAGCCGATTGATGTGGTCTGAAGGTTGCTCATGGCACGTAAGGGCACTGGCTCTGGCAAAATACCGGACATATTCGTTATCGGCCGCTTGGGCCGATCTTTAACTTTTTTGAGTAGTGGATTCCATGGCACAGCAGCAAGCGGCGGTTCGTATCCGCGTCGAGGCCCAGAACGGCGCCCTTCAACCGGTGGCACAGCAGTGGGCGGAGCGCCTGGCCCTGCCCCTGGCCATTGACGACGCTGAATTTGCCCTGCAGGCCACCGAGGCCGGCTTGCAATTGCAACAGCTGGGCGACGATGCCCCAGGGCCGGTGCGGGTGGACTTTGTCGAGGGCGCCGTGGCCCACCGGCGCCTGTTCGGCGGTGGCAGCGGGCAGATGATCGCCAAGGCCGTGGGCGTTCAGCAGGGGGTGCGCCCACGCGTGCTGGACGCCACCGCAGGCCTGGGCAAGGACGCCTTCGTGCTGGCCAGCCTGGGCTGCGACATGAGCCTGATCGAACGCCAGCCCATTATCGGCGCGCTGCTGGAAGACGGCCTTGCCCGCGCGGCGGGGGACCTGGAGGTGGGTGCGATCGTGGCCCGCATGCAGTTGCTCAAGGGCAACTCCATTGACCTGATTCGCGCGTGGGAGGGCGAGCCGCCACAGGTCATCTACCTGGACCCTATGTTCCCTCATCGTGAGAAGAGCGCCCTGGTGAAAAAGGAAATGCGCCTGTTCCGCCCGCTGGTAGGCGACGACATGGACGCCCCGGCGCTGCTGGCCGCCGCATTGGCACTGGCCAGCCACCGGGTGGTGGTGAAGCGCCCGCGCAAGGCTCCGTGCATCGAAGGGCCGAAGCCGAGCCACAGCCTGGAAGGCAAGTCGAGCCGCTATGATATCTACCCCAAGAAAGCCCTCAAGCCCTGAGCGACGCTGCAGGGTTGGTAGTCCTACAGACGTCGAGTAGGACCCTTCCTGATTTTCTCGGCGCCGGTTTTTTCGCGTTTCAGGCCCATAAACTTCCCCCTCGATTTTGGGGAGGAACTGTTTCATGGCACATCAAAAACAAGGAGCTGCAAGGCCGGTTACCGGCCTGGCGTTGATGTCGTGCTCCTGGCTGGCACTCGCCGAAGGCGCGCCGCTGGAGCTTGAATCGCTGCGGGTAGAGGCCGAGCGCGAACGCCAGCGCGCCTACAAGACCGAGCGCTCGGCTTCGGCCAAGCTCAGCGAGCCGCTGCTGGAGGTGCCGCAGACGATCACGGTGGTGGGCGAGCAGATCATGCGTGAGCAGAATGCCCTGAGCCTGCGCCAGGTGCTGTCCAACGTTTCAGGCATCACCTTCGCCGCGGGCGAAGGCGGCGGCGGCTCCGGCGACCTGATCAACATTCGTGGTTTCAATGCCTCCAGCAACGTGCTGCTCGATGGCCTGCGCGACAGTGCCCAGACCACCCGCAGCGACAGCTTCAACCTGCAGGCCGTCGAGGTGATCAAGGGCCCCAACTCGGTGTTCGGTGGCGCCGGCACCACGGGCGGCAGCGTCAACCTGGTGAGCAAGACACCCCAGCCCGAGGCGTTCACCGAGTTGGGCGCGGGCCTGGGCACCGATCAGTATCGCCGCCTGACCCTGGACACCAACCAGCCGCTGCCGGGCGTGGGGAGCGGCAGTGCCGTGCGCCTCAACCTCATGGCCCACCGCAATGATGTGCCGGGGCGCAAGCAGATCGATCGCGAGCGCTGGGGGCTGGCGCCCTCTGTACTGCTGGGTCTGGGGGAAGATACCCGCCTGACCCTCAGCTACTACCACCAGCAGGATGACAACCTGCCGGACTATGGTCTGCCGACGTTGCGCGGCAAGGTGCTGGACGGGGTCTCCCGTGACAGCTACTTCGGCTGGCGCAACCTGGACAAGGACCACATCACCACGGACCGGCTCAGTGCTGTGTTCGAGCACGATTTCGACGACGGCCTGTCGCTGCAGAACACCCTGCGCTACGCCCGGGTCGATCGTATCGGCGTGGTGTCGGCGTCCCATGTCAACCAGGCGGGGCTGCCACCGGGCAAGTACCGGCCTGCTGGCCCTCAGGGCTACGGTCGCGACACCGTGACCGACCAGTGGCTCAACAGCACGAGCCTCACCAGCCGGTTCGACACATTCGGTGTCGGCCATGCCCTGGTGACGGGGCTGGATGTATCGTATGAGCGCTACCGGCGTGACACCAACGGTTACGCCAAGGTGGGCCTGAAGGACGGCCCCGTCCATGACCTGGCCAACCCGCCAGGTTACTGGCACGGGCCGCTGGACCGCACCCGCGGTGCCTCGGTGCGCAACCGCCTGCAGACCACCGGGCTGTATGTGTTCGACACCCTGAGCTTTACCCCCGAGTGGGACCTGGTGCTGGGACTGCGCCATGACTGGATCGACGGCGGCAGCCTGGAGCGCAAGCCAGGTGGTGCGGTGGGGGAGCATGAAACCCGGGACACCTTCCTCAGCCACCGCGCCGGGCTGGTGTACAAACCGGCGCCCAATGGTCGCGTGTATCTGGCCTATGGCAACTCGTTCAACCCTAGCGCTGAAAACCTGGTGACCGGGGGCTATGGCGTGACCCGGCAGACGCGCAAGGTGGCGCCGGAGACCAGCCGAACCTGGGAACTGGGCACCAAATGGGAGATGTTCGCGGGCGGTTTGCAACTGGACGCGGCGCTGTTTCGCATGCAGAAGGACAACGTGCGCGAGAAGCTTGAAACCGGCGAGTCGCTGCTCGCGGGCCTGCAGCGGGTGCAAGGGTTGGAGCTGGCTGCAACCGGCCGTTTGAGCAAGCAGTGGCAGGTGTTCGCCAACTACAGCTTCCTGCATAGCGAAACCCTGAAGTCGCGCACCCATCCGCAGGCCGTGGGGCAGGCACTGGCCAACACGCCGCCACGCTCATTCAGCCTGTGGACGGCCTATCAGCTGTCTGATGACTGGCGCGTGGGGTACGGCGCGCGTCATGTCAGCGAGCGCAACCTTCGAAACGACGAAAGCTACAAGCTGGATGGTTACTGGGTGCACCAGGCCATGGTCGGCTACCGCGTCAGCCCGGAACTGGACCTCCAGCTTAACCTCGACAACCTGCTGGACACCCGGTACATCGAGCGGGTGCGGTCGGTGACAGGTAGCAATACGCGGTCTTCGGCGGTGGAGTACGGGGATGGGCGTTCGGCGGTACTGGCGGCGGTTTATCGGTTCTGATGCAGGTGATCAGGCGTTATCTCAACAATCTTGAAAATTGAGAGATGATCGTTTGTCTGCTGTATTGCTGTCTCAATAACATGAATATTGAGACAGTATCTGTGAATCCGCCACTTTGCCCTGACAAACCTGGGAGTAATTCAGCCACCTCCCCAGATGCGGCAGCGGCCATCAGGCCGCGTCACGGCCGCTGCGCAGCATCAGGTGCACGCATCAGAGTGTGCTGAACACCTTCTTCGCCAAGATGGTCGCCGCCTGCGCCGGGTTTTTGCGGATGCTGGCTTCCTGGTTGGCGATTTCCTTGAACAGGCCGTTCAGCGCCTGTTCGGTCACATAGCCTTCAAGGTTAGAGTCCTTGGCATCGATCACGCCCAGGCTGGCGGCCTGGCCGGCGAAGCTGTTGAACTTCTGCGCCAGGCCGACCTTGTCGGTGGCCTGTTTGACGATGGGCAGAAACTTGGCGCGGATCTGTTCCCGGCTGGTCTTGCTCAGGTACTGGGTGGCCGAGTCGTTACCACCGGTCAGGATGCCCTTGGCATCGGTCACGGTCATCTTCTTCACGGCGTCTACCAGCAGTGCCTGGGCTTGCGGCATGGCGGCTTCGGCCGCCTGGTTCATGCTGGTTTCCAGCGCATCGACCTGGCCGCCCATGCCGAATTTCTTCATGGTCTTGGCAGCCTTGCCCAGTTTGCCGGGCAGTTCGATGCGCACGTCCGGGTTGTTGCTGAAGCCACCGGGGGTGCCCAGTTGCTTGACCGCCACCTGGGCCCCCTGGGTCAGGGCGTCCTTGAGGCCGCCGCTGGCGTCACCCTGTGACAGGCTGGAGAGATCCAGGGCGAAGGCGTTGGCGCAGAGCAGCAGACCGGCCATCAGGCCGGTGGCAGTGAGGGAGCGACGAAGCATGGCAGCGTCCTTATGGGGCGGTGGTGGGTTGACTGACGGGGTTCAGGCGAATGCGCAGCGGCTGCGCGTCCTTGCCATCCAGTTGCACGGTGTGCTGCTCGGTGCTGATGAACAACAGCTGACCCTGGGATTCGATGCGGGCGCTGACCGCATAGCGATGGCCGGGCTGCACCTGCCGCGGGTCATATCTGAGCTGGAAGGGCAGGGGCACCTGGCCCTTGATCGGGCCGTTCTGGCTGGCCAGTACCTGGGCCGGAGCGTCGGCCAGGGACACGTCCTGCAGGCTGACGCTGAGGGTGGCCGACGGTGGCAGTGCGATGCGCTGCAGGTAGAACACCTCACCGTCCAGGCTGGCCTGGGGGGCGCCATCGAACGAGCTGCACGCGCCCAGCAGGGCGCTGAGCAGTACCAGAGTGAGTTGTTTCATGGGCGGATCTCCGTATCGGGTGCAGCGAAAGAGTGCACAGGATACGGATAATCGCCGCTGACTTCAGCTTCCCTGAAAGGCTTCATCGCTGCGGTGCAGTGCCACCTGGCGAATCGATAGGCGCAGGTCGGCCGGCAGTACCCGTTTGGCGGCACCTTCAGCCAGTTCCCCCAGCCCCTCCAGGTAACCCAGTTTGCCGTCGGTGTCGCGGCTCAGCACGCCTTGGTCGAGCAGGGTCTGAATGAAGTGGCGGAACAGGCTCTTGTCGAAGAATTCCGGCGCATTCAGGCCATGCAGAATGGACAGGCGCTGGGCCATGATGGTGCACAGGTCTTCCAGGGCTTCGGCAGTGAGGGTGTTCTGGCCGCTGTTGAGCAGCAGGGCGATAGCCATGTAGAAGCGTTGCAGGGTCTGGTTGATGCTGCGCGACAGCAGCGTCAGCAGCACGAATTTGCGCGAGCTGGGTGCGGGCCGTTGGTAGATGTCGTTCTCGACCCGCAGCAGGCCCTGTTCGACAAAGGCGCCCAGCCACTGGTCGATGACGCCTTCGAGCTCGTCCACCGACCAGCGAATGAACAGCTCCGACTGCAGGTACGGGTACAGGGCACGGGTGTATCGCAGCAACTGGTCACGGCTCATGCGTGCACTGCTCTGGAAGAAGCTGGCCAGTAGCGCGGGCAACGCGAAGATGTGCAACACGTTGTTGCGGTAGTAGGTCATCAATACTGCGTTCTGCTCGCCCAGGTAGAGAATCTTGCCCAGGGCGTCACTTTGTTCGGACAGCAGGTCCATGGCCTTGACGTGGTCGATCAGCGCGCGGCCATCGCCTTCGGGCAGGGTGGTGTGGGGCGAATAAGGCACCTTGCGCAGCAGCGCCAGGTACAGGTCCAGCACCCGTGCCATGGCGGCATCGTCCAGGGCCAGGCGTGTAGTGGACAACAGCGCCAGCGCCACCAGGTTCACCGGGTTGATGGCTGCGGCTTCATTGAGGTGGCGGGCCACCTGCGCGCCCAGGCGATGGGTGGTTTCATGCAACCACTGGGGCTTGAACTGCGGGCCGTGGTCCTGTTCGCGCCAACCGGGTTGCTCGGCGTCGAGAAACTCGGCGAGGCGGATCGGTTCGCCGAAGTTCACCGCCACTTGGCCGAAACGCTGCTTGAGCGCACCGATGACCTTGAAGATGTCGAAGATCGACTCCTTCTTCTTGCTGGCCCCACGCAGCTCACCCAGGTACGTACGACCTTCCAGTACCCGCTCGTAGCCGATGTACACCGGCACGAAGACGATGGGCATGCGCGAGGAGCGCAGGAAGCTGCGCAGGGTAATGGCCAGCATGCCGGTCTTGGGTTGCAACATGCGCCCGGTGCGCGAGCGGCCGCCCTCGACGAAATACTCCACCGGGAAGCCCTTGGTGAACAAGGTGTGCAGGTATTCGTTGAACACCGCCGTGTACAGCGGGTTGCCCTTGAAGGTACGACGCATGAAGAACGCGCCACCGCGGCGCAGCAGGCCACCGATGACCGGCATGTTCAGGTTGATGCCCGCGGCAATGTGCGGGGGCGTCAGGCCGTTGCGAAACAGCAGGTAGGACAGCAGCAGGTAATCGATGTGGCTGCGATGGCAGGGTACATAGATGACCTCGTGCCCTGGGGCAATCTCCTGTACGCCTTCGAGGTGGTTGACCTTGATGCCGTCGTAGATCTTGTTCCAGAACCAGCTGAGCACTACTTCCAGGAAACGGATGGCGGTGTAGGTGTAATCCGAGGCGATTTCGTTGCCATAGCGCAGCGCCTGCGCTTCGGCCTTGGCCAGCGGGATGTTCTGCCGCTCGGCTTCTTCACTGATGGCCTGCCGCACCTGGCTGTCGTGGATCAGGCCCTTGACCAGGTTGCGGCGGTGGGAAATATCCGGACCGATGACCGCGGCCTTGAGGTTACGAAAATGCACCCTCAAGAGGCGTTGGGCCAGGCGCAGGGTGCGCTCGTGGCCCTTGTTCTGGGCAACCAGTTCGCGCAAATGGATAGGTGCGGAGAATTGCACGCGGGTCTTGCGGCCCAGGATCAGGATGCTGACCAGCCGGCGCAGACGGCCTGTGACCGCCCAGCTGTCGGCGAACAGCAGCTTCCAGGGGCTGGACTCGCTGGCGGGCGATTGGCCCCAGAACACGCTGACGGGAATGATTTGTGCATCTTCTTCGGCATTCTGGCTGATGGCGGCTATCAACCGCTCCAGCGTCGGCGGTGCGCCACGCTTGTCCTGGCGCCCCAGCCAGTCCGGTTCCGGGGTGAGGTAGAAGAAGGCGGCAGGCTCTATCCGGTCGCCCACGGCTACCGGCAGCACTGGGCGCGGCAGCCCGGCCTTGGAGCATTCGGTGTCCAGCACCGCCAGGTCACTGGCCGACGGCGACTGCAACACATAGAACACTGGCCGGCTGCGGTCCAGGTTCAGGGTGAAAGACGACTGGTTGATGGTCTCGGAACGAACCCACAGGTACAGCAGTCGGCGCAGGGTGCCAAAGGCAAAACGGCGGAACGGGAAACGGGTCATAAGGCCTGTGCTTGCTTGAAACGGATGATCGGCACTGTACAGGGTCGATCGTTTGGCAAAAAGCGCCGCCGTCATAATAATTGTGACAGGCGCGGCCTACACTCGGCCGCGCCTGGCAAAGGAGCGCCGGCCCTTGAGGGGCGGGCAACAGCGGGTCCATAAATAGAAATCAACGGAGTAGTGCCGATGTCGTCTCGTGAGACAGGAAGCGTCAAGTGGTTCAACGATGCCAAGGGCTATGGCTTTATCCAGCGTGAGGGTGGGGCGGATGTGTTCGTGCATTTCCGCGCCATCCGCGGCGAGGGGCATCGCTCGCTGGTAGAAGGGCAGCAGGTGGAATACGCCCTCGTCGACGGCCCCAAGGGCCCGCAGGCCGAGGACGTGCAGGGTCTCTGAGGACTGCGCTGCACTTCTGCAGGACCGGGCGAAGCTGGGGAAAAGGAAGGCCCGATGGATCGGGTTACCCGCTTCCCGCGCTTCGGCTGGTCCTGCAGGGGGATTGCCTGGGAATTCAGCTGGTACGCCAGGTGATCTGCTCTTCGCCATCTTCGCTGACGCGAATCCAGGTGTCGGCGCTTTCTTCGCCTTCCTCTTCCACCCAAGTGCCCGGGGCGCAGCGCACTTCTACCTTCAAGGCGGCAAATGCGGCGCGGGCGCAGGCGATGTCGTCATCCCAAGGGGTCTGGTCGCTTTCCAGGTACAGGCTGTTCCATTTGCCCACAGCCTTGGGCAGCCAGGTCACGGGCACGCTGCCGGCGGTGCATTTCCACGTCTGGCCTTTCTGCACCCAGTCGCTGCACGGGCCCAGGGCCTCGCCCAGCCAGGTGGCGATGGCCTTGTGGTCGACGTCGGCGTCTTTTAGGTAGATCTCGATATCAGGTTGGCGCATGGACGTACTCACTCGGAATCAGGGTTGCAGCACAAAATAATCGTAACGCATGGACACGGTCACCACGAAGGGGCGTGGTTGCTCGATGACCTGGGCGCGACGCTCGGCACTGGCACGCCAGCCGTGGGGCGTCATGGCCAGCAGGTTGGCGCGCGACGGGCCGTCGATCAGCTTGATCTTGAACTTCAGGGTTTCGCTGTGGGCCAGCTCCATGCCCTCCGGCACCTGCAGCAGGTGCTTGTCATCGACGTACTCGCGTACTTCGTCATAGAGCTGTTCGCGCAGTTCCATCAGGTGCTCGCGGGTGGGCCCCACGCGCATCAGGCCGCCACCGGGCGCCAGCAGGCGTTTGGCTTCCTGCCAGTCCAGCGGGCTGAACACGCTGGCCAGGAACTGGCAGCTGGCATCGGGCAGCGGGATGCGCGCCATGCTCGCCACTAGCCAGGTCACCGCGGGGTTGCGCTTGCAGGCGCGCTTCACGGCCTCGCGGGAAATGTCCAGGGCGTAGCCGTCGGCCCGGGGCAAGGCGTCAGCGATCTGCGCGGTGTAATAGCCTTCGCCGCAGCCGATGTCCAGCCAGCGCCCAGGCCGGCGTTCGGCGGCCAGTTCGGCCAGGCGCTGGGCCACGGGGGCGTAGTGGCCGGCGTTGAGGAAGTCGCGGCGGGCCTCGACCATGGCCTGGTTGTCGCCCGGGTCACGGCTGTTCTTGTGCTGCACCGGCAACAGGTTCAGGTAACCCTGGCGGGCGCGGTCAAAACTGTGCCCCGCGGGGCACACCACGCCGTTGGCGGCCTGGGCGAGGCCGGCATTGCAAATGGGGCAGGTGAGCATCATGCGAGCAGCTTCACCAGGGTCTGGTAGTAGATCTCGGTCAGTACGTCGAGGTCGCTGGCCAGCACGCGCTCGTTGACCTGGTGGATGGTGGCGTTGACCGGGCCCAGCTCGACCACCTGAGTACCCAGGGTGGCGATGAAGCGGCCATCGGACGTACCGCCGCTGGTGGAGGCTTGGGTGTCACGGCCGGTGACGGCCTTGATGCTGGCGGACACGGCGTCCAGCAGGGCGCCGGGCTCGGTCAGGAACGGCAGGCCCGACAGCGCCCAGTCCACGTGCCAGTCCAGCTCGTGCTTGTCGAGAATGGCCGCGACCCGGGCCTTGAGACCTTCAACCGTGGACTCGGTGGAGAAGCGGAAGTTGAACACCGCGGTCAGTTCGCCGGGGATCACGTTGGTGGCGCCAGTGCCCGAATTCAGGTTCGAGACCTGGAAGCTGGTGGGCGGGAAGAAGGCATTGCCGTCGTCCCAGTGCTCGGCGGCCAGTTCCGCCAGGGCCGGGGCCGCCAGGTGAATGGGGTTGCGGGCCAGGTGCGGGTAGGCCACGTGGCCTTGCTTGCCGCGCACGGTCAGGGTCGCGCCCAGGGAGCCACGACGGCCGTTCTTCACCACATCGCCCACCAGGCTGGTGCTCGAGGGTTCGCCGACGATGCACCAGTCCAGGCGCTCGTTGCGCGCGGCCAGGCGCTCGACCACGGCCTTGGTGCCGTGGTGGGCAGGACCTTCTTCGTCACTGGTGATCAGGAAGGTGACGCTGCCACGATGGTCGGGGTAGTCGCCGACGAACCGTTCGGCCGCCACCAGCATGGCCGCCAGGCTGCCTTTCATGTCGGCGGCGCCGCGGCCGCACAGCATACCGTCGGCATCGATCAGGGCGTCGAACGGGTCATTCTGCCAGGCCGCGACCGGGCCGGTGGGCACCACGTCGGTGTGGCCGGCGAAGCACAGCACCGGGCCTTCCTGGGTACCGTGGCTGGCCCAGAAATTGTCGACGTCCTCGATGCGCATGGGTTCGAGCTTGAAGCCGGCATCCCCCAGACGCTGCATCATCAGCTTCTGGCAATCGGCGTCCACGGGGGTCACCGAAGGGCGGCGGATCAGGTCGCAAGCGAGTTGCAGCGTGGGCGAAAGGTCGGCGTGGGCCGTCATGAAAGACTCCGGATACAGAACGGGCAATGAAGGGCCGTAATGGTAAAGCAAATTGCCCCCAGTGTACGGCCCTTTCGCCATTCGGCCCTTGCGTGCGCGTTACTCGGCCAGTTGCAGGGCCAGGCTGCCTTGCAGCAGGGTTTCGTCGGCCCGCCGCAGCTCCCCCAGCGGCAGGCTCGGGGTCACGAGCAGGTTCATTGCCCACTCGCTGCCCTGCACCGGTTGGCCGGCGTTGACGGGCACGATCCGCTGGCCGGGCTGCACATCCAGCTCGCGCTGCCCGGTAGGGCCCTGGTTGAGGTTGGCCAGGTCCACCACGGCGCCGTCGACGGTGGCCTGGGCAAATTGCAGGCGCAGGTGGCCTGCATCAGCGAAGCGAGCCTGGCCGCCCTCGCTGGCCCCTGTCAGGTCCACGGCCAGTGGCCCGGGTGCGGGGCAGCTTATACGCACCCGCACATTGCGCACGGGCAGGGCATGGGGCTGCTGGAAACTGTCCAGCCGGCTTCCCGTGGGCAGTTGCAGCACCCCATAGTCGAGCTCTGGCTGGTCGAGCGCGATACGGCAGGGCTCGGCCGCCTGGGTGCCCGCGGCAGCGCAGGCCAGGGCGAGGCCCAGGGCAAGGTTCAGTCGATTCATCGTATAAGCCTCAGGTTGACGGGCAATGGGCATCCAACTGTTCGTAAGGGCTATCCAGGTCGGGCTGCGCCGGCAGGTCAAACCCCAGTGTGCACAGCCGTTCGCCCTGGCGTGAAACGCTCAAGCCCTGGGCATCGGCGTTTTCCAGGAACACCTGGCCGCCATCCAGCACGGCGGTGACAAACCGACCTTGTGCGTTGACCACGCTGTCGCCCTTGTTCAGGCGCGCGCGGCTGGCAGCGTCCAGGGTCAACAGTACGCGGCGGTTGTGCACCACGGAGAAGCCCAGGTGATGCACCGAGCCACGGCCGGCCGTGATCGCTTGGTGCCCATTGACCACGTCCACGGCCCTTGGCAGGCTGCGGGTGGCGATTTCCACATGGCTGGGCTGATAGGCCGGCAGTTGCGCGACCACCGCTTGCCCCGAGCGGTCGGTCCATACCGGGCCGCTGGGTGTCTGCAACTTGATGCCGGCTACATCGCCCACGCGGGCGATGGCGAAGGTGTCACCGATGGCGTACGGCGAGAAGGTCACGCCGTCACCGTGCACGGCCACCGCACCGCTGGCCTGGAGGCTGGCGCCCCGTCGGCCTTCGTTGCCCTGGGTCACCGACAGTTGCGTGCGGGCGCTGTCGGTCAGCAGGTTGAGCCCGGCGCTTAGCGACTGGCGGGCATCCGGCGCTTCGTACTCGGCGCTCAAACTGGTCTGCACGCGGTCGCTGAGCTGGCTGTTGAGCGTGCTGCCATAGGTGTTGCGTTCCCCGCGGCGGCCGGCATAACTGCGCAGGCGGCTGCCGCTGCCCAGCGGCAGGCTGGCGGTGAGGTACACCGCCGATTGCTCCTGGCGGTCAAAGCGTTCGTGATCGGCGCGGTAGCGGCGCAATTGCCGAGTGTTGTGTTCCACCCGCAGCCCCAGGTTCACCTTGCCGACGTTGCGGTTCCAACTGCCGGTGACGAAGTCGCTGCGCTGGCCGTTGAACTGCACCGCGCTGGCGTAAGTGGCCGACAGCGCGCCGAACGTCGGGTCGAACCAGCTCACCGACAGCCCGAACTGGTCACGGCTGCTGCGGTAGTACTGGCGTTCGTCGTAGCGCCGGGCAAGGGTGTCGGACAGGTCACGGTAGCCGGGTGTCTCGCGGCTCAGGTTCAGCCCGGTGGACAGCCCGTGGGGCCATTTTACCGAGAGTTGGCCGTTGAACTGAGCGCCGCTGGTGCCCTGGGGGCCGCCGTGGGATAGCAGGGTGCCCAGCCCCAGCGAGATATCGGGGCCAAAGCCGGTGTCCAGGGTCATGCCGGTGGCGCGGTAGTCATGATCGCCCAGGGTGCCACCCAAGGCGAAACGGTAGCGCTCGCCCAGCAGCCAGCCGTTGGAGGCCGTGGCCATCAGCGGGGCGTTGAGGTCGTCGGAATGGAAGGTACGCACCTTGCCCAGGGCGAACGAAAAACCGCCTGCTACCCGGGTGGCGGTGCCGAGGTTGATGGCCGGGACGCTGAAGCGCTGTTCGCGGCCGCTGGTTTCGATCACCCGCACGTCCAGGTCGCTGCTGCTGTTGAACAGCGCCAGGTCGCGCAGTTCGAAGGGGCCGGCGGGCACCATCTGATCATGAATCAAGGCACCGGCCTGGCGCACCTCGACCCGGGCGTTGTCCTGGGCGAACCCTTGCACCTGCACGCCGCTGTGCCCGCGACGCTGCAGCGCGGCTTCCGGTACCCATTGCATGCCAGTGATGGGCCCGCCGGGCAGTACCGAGTGGGTGATGTTCAACTCACCCACCTGCAGGATGCTGCCTTGTTCGACCAGCGTCTTCTGCGCGTAGGTATAAAGGTTCTCGGTATGAGCACGGTCATTGAAGGCACTGTAGCTATGGCGGCTGCGCACCAGCCAGTCGCCCAGGTTGACCCCCAACTCGGCGTTGGCAGCCTTGTAGTGGCTGGAGTGGCCCAGGAATTGGTTGGCGGCGCCATACACTTCGTAGTTGAGCGTGGCGGCACTGCCGCCGCCCTGGAACGGTGCCGTGCGGGTGGGCGCGCGTTCCAGGCTGTCATCGCTGGCCAGCAGGTCTACCTGTTGGCGCTCGGGGCGAAGTTTGACCACGGTGCGCGGAAACGCCGCCAGGTAGTCGTGGCAACCGCTGCCTGGCGTCGCCTGGGACGGGGTGCGCAGGCCGGCCTTGGCGAGCAGTTGGGTATCGAAGCAGAGCTGGCCCTGGTCGTCGAAGCGCGTGTCGGTTGCACCCAGGGCCTTGCCGTTCAGGGTGAGGTTGACCCGACGCACACCGGGCGCAAAGCGTGGCGCCTGGGCGAAATACTGGCTCAGGCTGGGGTCGATGCCTCGTTGCTTCAGGGTTTGCGCGTCGAAGCCGGCGGTGGCGGCATGGCTGGGCAAAGGCAGGATACAGGCGCTCATCGCCCAATACAGTGGCCAACGTGGCCGATGTGTGGCCGGGTTCATTGCAGGCAGCCTTGTGCGTCGGGCGCGCAGCTCAGCGGCGCTTCGTAAGGCTTGCCCTGAAAGCCGTAAGGGCTGGCCGGGTGCAGGCGCACGGTGCGCGCCTGGCCGGGGTTCAGCGGCGCGGGCAGGTCAAGCACCAGGTGGCTGCGCGGCAGCACGTAGGTATTTGGCAAAGCCAGGTTGATCTTGTCCGGCAGCAGCGTGACGTGCTGGCTCAGGCGGACCACATAGGGGCTGTCGTTGCTCAGCGTGATCGCGCGGGCGTCCTGGCGCCAAGCCAGGCGCTTCCAGGGCTGCGGATCTTCAGCCAGGCCCTTGGGGTGCAGGATCACCGGCAGGTTCTGGCGTACGGTGACGTTCAGGTCGCTGGGGTTGCCAAGCCGACGTTCGGGGATGCCTTCGAAAATCACCCGCAGCATGTGCTGCTCGGTGACGGTCTGCCCTGGCTTCATCAGAAAGCGCACCAGCTGTTTCTCCCCAGCCTCTACCCGGGTAACGGGAGGGCTGGCCAACAGGTAGGCCTGGGGCTGTTGTTCAAGGTCGGTCAGGGAGGTGTACAGCAAGGCGGCGGCCTGGTCGGTGTTGGTGACATTCAGGCTGGCTTCGCCATCGGCCACGTTGACGCGCAGCACGGTAATGTCGGGCACCATCCCGGCGGCCATGGCCTGGGGGACTAAACCGAGGGCGAGCACGGGCACTACCAGCCACAGAAAGGGTTTGGGCAGGTTCATCGGGGGCTCTGATGGAAAAATAGGGGGCGTGCGAAGGTGAAACGGGCGCCATGCGGGGTCATGGCGCCCGGGTCGCCGTTTACAGGTAAACGACTTCCATGGTCAGGCTGCTGTCGATTTCCAGCGCGCTGGACATGTCCATCTGCTCGGTGGCGCGAATGGTCGGCTTGAGCTGCAGGGTGCCGCTGTAGACGCTGTAGGCACCTGGGGTGGTTTCACCTTCGGCGGCGAACGAGGTGAAGTGCTGCTTGCTCACTTGACCGTAGTTGTTCTTGGCCCAGGTGGTTTTGTCGGTGCTGTGGATCACGTCCACTGGCTGGCCGTCGCCCAATGCCTTGCTGCCAGGGTGTTGTACCCACAGGCGGCCGATGGCATCGCCGTTGGCATCCTTGCCGAAACCGAAGTAGTTGAAATGGGAGGGGGTGTCGTTGTGCTCAGGCTTGTTATCGACCCAGGTGGTGGCTACTGGCGTGGCGCTGGTGCACTGGATGGTGAAAGCCAGGTTTTTCGGTGCCACGGTAGTAGGCAGGGTAGGGTCCGGGTTCAGGTCAGCATGGGACAGTTGATATTCCACCACGCCCGCGTTGGCAAAGCTGGGTTCGCAAGCGGTCGGAACGACCTGGCCCTTGACGGTCAGCTCGGCGGTGGTAGCCGCCATGGCGGCGGAGCTGGCAGCCAGCAGGCAAACGGCGATGAGGCTTTTTGGAGTGCGAATCATGAACGTGTTCCTTTCTCTCGGTTAAGTGTTGACTGAAGCCCCCAGGGCGTTCCCTGGGTGACTCCAACGAGAGAAAGTCTAAGGATGTGACTTGGGTGGCCCTATCAGACGGTTCTGTTTGATTTTGTGATTTGTCCTAGGAAATTTCTCGCTCTGAGCTGGGGGGCGGGCTGCTCTCCGCCAGCGGTGCTGGCGCGTTCACGGTATCGGCCGCGTTGCAGTGCCACCCCAGGAACGCCATGAACAGCGCGGCCAGGTACGGCAACGATTCGGCCAGCAGCAGGAGTTGCCACAGCAGCAGGTCGAACGAGGCCAAACCGTGACGTGTGTGGATGCCAGCCACTGCTGCCATCAGGGCGCTCGCCAGGACCGACTCATCGCGCACGCTGTACAGCGAACGGCGCCAGCCTTGGTGCTTGGGGTATTTGGGCGTGCGCACGAATGGCATGTGTTGGCTGATGGCGCCGTAAATCACGGCTTTGGCAATGGTGTGGTGCAAGGCCATGCCGCCGACGGTGGCAAGCACTGCGTGTTTGAAATGCAGCCCCATGACGCGCAGGTAGATGAACGCTATCTTGACCAGTTTGAAGAGGGTCAGCGCCAGTACCGGAAGGGTCAGCAACCAGGGGGCAGGGCGCTGGGTGGCCTCCACCACCATCAACGCCGACCACGCAAGGCTAGCCAGGGTCAGTGGCAGCGCGACGCCATTGCTGAGCCAGGGTAGCCAGCCCACGACAAAGTGGTAGCGTTGGGCGAGACTCAGTTTCCCGGGCCGCACCAGCGCCCGCCGATGGTGCCTGAGGATTTGCACCGCGCCGTACGCCCAGCGAAATCGCTGTTTTTGAAAGTCTTCGAAGGTATGGGGGATAAGCCCTCGGCCGTAGCTATCGGTGCAGTAGGCACTGGAATAGCCATGGCTCAGGATGTTCAGGCCCAATTCGGCATCTTCACAAATGCACCAGGGCGACCATTTCAATTCATCCAATACCGACTTTCGGATGATGGTCATGGTGCCATGTTGAATGATGGCATCGTAGTTATTGCGGATGACCATACCGACATGGAAGAACGTACGGTATTCGTCATAACAAATTTGGTTGTAAAGGTTCTTGTGGTGGTCCCTGTAGTCTTGAGGCGACTGGATGAACCCCAGGTGCGGATCCAGCATCAGCGGTGCCAGTTGTTTGAGCCAATCACGGTGCACGCAATAGTCCGAATCGATCACCGCCACCAGTTCTGCGTCAGCGGCCGTGAGTGCCAACGCGTAATTCAGGGCGCCGGCCTTGAACCCTTGCAAATTGGAAACTTGATAAAACCTGAAACGTCGGCCGAGAGCCCGGCAGTGAGCTTGTACTGGCAGCCAGGTAGCGGCCAATGGGGTGTTGTTATCGATCACCAGCACTTCGTAATCGGGATAGTCCAATTGCGCCAGCGCGTCCAGGGTCTGCATGACCATGGTTGCCGGTTCATTGTGGCAGGGCACATGTATGGACACCTTTGGGCGATAGGCGTGGGGGTAGGTCACCGGGTAGAACAGGCGACGATGATGCAGTGACCAGGCGGCTTCTGCCATTTCATGGGCTTGGGAAAACAACGCGGCGCCGATCAGCGCTGTCCACAGGGCCGCTGCCCCCAGGGCATAGGGTGTAAACGCCTGCGCAGCGCCCATCGCGACGCATGCGCCGGCGAACACCAGCGTCGCCACGCCCACAACCGTCAGAAAAAGCCAGCCACGCTTGTGTAGCGCCATGCGGCTAACAAGCAGTGGGAAAAGGTTCCTCCAGCGTGGGCGGTTATCGACAGGCCCCCGGAATGGAAATTTCGGTCGACGGCTACCGTCGAAAATCCCCCAGTGGGGCCCCGAGTTACCCTCGTCGACCTTCCAAGGCTGGTCGAAGGCTTCGATGAGAAAATAGTCGATCGCCTGGTCGTTCAGGGTATGGGTCAGTGACCTCAGCAGTATTGCCTGCTCAGAAGGGGTTGTGGGTTTACCGCCTATGAGGTGGCCTCGGCTAGGCCAGCCTACTTCAGCCAACAGAATTTTCTTTCGAGGGTACAGCGCCTGCAATTGGGCAGCCCTCGCCAGGATGACAGGGCAAGCATCCCGGGCTTCGATGAATTCCCAGTAAGGCAGCACATGGGCGGCGATCAGGTCGACATGCTCGATAAGTTCTGGGTACACGGACCATAGATGCCAGGGCTCTGCCGTCGTGACCGGTACCTTTACAGCCCGCCTGACGCGGTCCAGATAGTGGATCATCTGTTCGGGCGATATCAGTCGTTTGAACAGCGACTCGTTACCTACGATCACACGCACCACGCTGGGGGTGCTGTTGGCCAGTGCGATGCCGGCGGCCAGTTCCGCTTCGTTCTGCTCCAGGTCTTCGCCGATCCAGATGCCGAGGGTAACTTTGATGCCCATTGATTCGGCAATTTCAGCGACGGCCTTGTTTGCACCGGTGCTTGAATAGCAGCGGACATGATCGGTGAATTGTTGCAATAACTTCAGGTCATCACGGATTCCTTCATCAGACGCTATCTTGACCGTGTCAGGCGTCTGCCCGGCTTTGAATGGAGCGTAGGAAAACCCCGAAACTTTCGCTGGCCAGGCGGGGGGGAGGGATTTTTTACCGGTCCAGTAGTCCGCAAATGTTTTTTCATTATTATTGGCGTGCGGTAAGTTCATGTTTGGATACCCTCTGGCAAAAGGGTTTTTTATACCGACTTAATAGTCGTTTCAACTGAGGTATAAAATGATTCAAACAGGACGTTATTGTGGTTTGCATTGCAACGTTTGGCAGCCACCGAAAAGCCCGCTTGCGCGGGCTTCACGGGTTACTGGGCGGTGGCGGGTTCCGGCGCTGGTGCCGGTTTGGGCAGCGACGACAGGAAGGCCATGATCAGCGAAGCCAAGTAAGGCAGCGACTGCACCAGCAGCATGGTCACCCACAGGCGCATGTCATTGCTGGGCAGGCCCTGCACCAGGCAGATACCGGAGGCGGCGCCCCACAGCAGCAGCATGATGAACAGTTCTTCCCGGGCTTCGGAAATGGCTACCAGCAAACCGTGGCTGTCGGCGTTTTTCGGTGCACGGAAGAACGGGATGCTGGTGGTGAAGAACCCGTACAGCACGGCCTTGGCAATGGTGTGCGATAGGGCCAGGCCCGCCAGCGCGGCGGCAAAGGCGTCCTTGAGGTTCACACCCACTGCGCGGCGGTACAGGAACACGATCTTGCCCACCTTGAACACGAACAGCGCCAGCGGCGGAATCGCGAAAATCAGCAGCGGCGGGTCGACCCGCTGCGGCACGATGATCATTGCCGCCGACCACAGCAGGGCTCCGACGGTAAAGAAGATGTTCATGCCATCGGCTACCCACGGCAGCCAGCCCGCCAGGAAGTGGTAGCGCTGGCCGCGGGTCAGCTCGGTGTCCTTGCCGCGCAGCAAGCTGGCGGTGTGGCGCTTGATGATCTGGATGGCACCATAGGCCCAGCGGAAGCGCTGCTTCTTGAAGTCGATGAAGGTGTCGGGCATCAGGCCCTTGCCGTAGCTGTTGTGGTAGTACGCAGCCGAGTAGCCTTTCTCGAACACGCGCAGGCCCAGTTCAGCGTCTTCACAGATGCACCAGTCCGCCCAGCCCAGCTCTTCGAGTACCGAGCGGCGGGTCATGGTCATGGTGCCGTGCTGAATGATTGCGTCACGGTCGTTGCGGGTCACCATGCCAATGTGGAAAAAGCCCTTGTATTCCGAATAGCAGAGCTTCTTGAACGTGCTTTCGTTCTGGTCGCGGTAGTCCTGGGGCGACTGCACCACGGCGATCTTCGGGTCGGCGAAGTGCGGCACCATGTGCTTGAGCCAGTTCTTGTCCACGCAGTAGTCGGAGTCGATCACGGCGATCACTTCGGCGTCCGGCGCGGTGTGGGGGATCAGGTAGTTCAGCGCCCCGCCCTTGAACCCGGCCAGCGGCGCGACGTGGAAGAACTTGAACCGCGGGCCCAGGGTCTGGCAGTAAGCCTGTACCGGTTCCCACACCGCCGGGTCCTTGGTGTTGTTGTCGATGATCAGGACTTCGTAGTCCGGGTAGTCCAGTGCCGCCAGGGCGTCCAGGGTCTGTTTGACCATGTCCGGTGGCTCGTTGTAGCACGGCACGTGGATGGATACTTTCGGCCGGTAGGTGGAGTCGCCTTCCACCGGTAGGAATTCGCGCCGGCGCTTGTGAATCCATACGGCTTCGGCCAGTTCATGGGCTTCGGTGAGCAGTACGATGAACACGCCCAGCGCACCCAGGGCAAGGAGGAAGCCCACGGTCAGGCTGAACCACGTGCTGTATTGCTGGCTGTAGTCGTAGCCGATCCACACCAGCACGGAGCCGCACAGGAAGGCGATGAAGGTCAGGAAGGTACGGCCACGCTGGCGCAGGGCAGAGCCATCGATCAGCAGCAGTGCCAACGAGAGCATGGCCAACACCACCGACCCCACGGCCAGTACGCGCCACTGGGGAATGGCCACCACCGGGCCTTCGAAGTTGAATTTCTGCTGGCGCTGGGCGTTGTACACGCCCCAGTACGCACCTACCGAGCCTTCGTCACTGGCCTTCCACGGCTGGTCGTAGGCCTCGATCACGAAGTAGTTGTACCCCTGGCGGTTGAGCTTGTTCACCAGCGTGCGCAAGTAAATGGCCTGGTCTGCCTGGGTGGCGTCGGCACCACCGCGCATGCGCCCGTTGCTTGGCCAGCCCACCTCAGACAGCAGCAGTGGTTTTTTGGGGAACATGTGCTTGAGTTCGCGCGCACGGTCGAGGACGAACTGCTCGGCCTTGTCCACCGGGATGAATTCCCAGTAGGGCAGGATGTGCGCGGCGATCAGGTCCACGTGCTTGGCCAGCGATGGGTTGTGCTCCCAGATATGCCATTGCTCGGACGTGGTCACCGGCACCTTCACGGCCCCGCGCACGCGGTCCAGGTAGGCTTCCAGGTCCTTGACCGTGACTTCCTTGCGAAATAGCGCCTCGTTACCCACCACCACCCGCACGACGCTGCGGGTAGTGTTGGCCAGCTCGATGGCCTTGGCGATTTCCCGTTCGTTACGCTCCAGGTCCGGGCTGATCCACACGCCCACCGTGACCCGCAGGCCGAATTCCTCGGCGATCTTGGGAATGTCGGCCTGGGTGCCGTCCACCGAGTAGATGCGGATGCTGTCGGTGAGCTTGCTCAGTTGCTCCAGGTCCTGGCGAATTTCATCGTCAGTGGGGTATTGCTCCTTCTGCGGGCTTTGGCCCAGGCGGAAAGGCGAATAGGAGAAGCCGGAGATCTGTTCAGGCCAGTCGGGGGCGCTGACCGGGCGGTTGATCAGCGCCCAGAAACCTGTGAAAAGTGCCGCGATCGCGACGACTATCACCAGGTTGAGACCAAATTTACGCGATGACATAGGAGGTTCTGGTTCCGAGGCGGGGGAACGGGGGAGTGCCGGCGACAGGCGCCGAATCGGCGCGCATCCTACTCTGCACGTTACAAGTGTGTATAGGAGTTGTCCGAAAACATACGGTTAGAGTGGAAATGTGAGTTTAAGTTCTTCCCTTTAATGTGTAGTCCATTTCCCTGGTCAGGCCGCAAAAAAGACAGACGAAGGTGAACTCAACGGTCGACAGGCCTATAATGCGCGCCGGTTTTCGAGGTCCAGGTTGATGAGCACAGACGATCCACGTTTCGAAGGTATTGCCCGGCTGTACGGCCGCGAGGGGATGCAGCGCCTGCGCGCCGCCCATGTGGCCATTGTTGGCATCGGCGGCGTGGGTTCCTGGGCGGCCGAGGCGATGGCGCGCAGCGGCGTGGGCGAGATCTCGCTGTTTGACCTGGACGATGTGTGCGTGAGCAACACCAACCGGCAGTTGCATGCGCTGGACGGTAACGTCGGCAAGCCCAAGGTTCAGGTCATGGCCGAGCGCTTGCGGGCCATCAACCCGGCGTGCACCGTGCACGCCGTGGCAGACTTCGTCACCCGTGACACCATGGCCGAGTACATCACCGCCGACCTGGATTACGTTATCGACTGCATCGACAGCGTCAACGCCAAGGCGGCGCTGATCGCCTGGTGCAAGCGGCGCAAGATCGGCATCATCACCACCGGTGGCGCGGGTGGCCAGGTAGACCCCACACAGATCCAGGTGGTGGACCTGAACCGCACCTACAATGACCCGCTGGCCGCCAATGTGCGGTCCACCCTGCGCCGCGACTACGGTTTTTCACGCAACACGTCGCGCCATTACAGCGTGCCGTGCGTGTATTCCACCGAACAGCTGCGCTACCCCAAGGCCGATGGCGGGGTGTGCCTGTCGAAGGCGTTCGTGGGGGAAGGGGTCAAGCTGGACTGCGCCGGTGGCTTTGGTGCGGTGATGATGGTCACGGCCACCTTCGGCATGGTGGCCGCCGCGCGCGCGGTGGACAAGCTGGTGGCGGGCACCCGCCGGCCATCGGAGCGCGGCTGACTCAACCCCCAGCTTGGCCCGCGAGCTCAGCCATGCGCTTGAGCACGGCATTCAACCCATTGCTGCGCGACGGCGACAGTTGCCGCCCCAGGCCCAGTTGGTTGAACCATCCAGGCAGGTCGATGGCCTTCAGTTCATCGGCACGCAGGCCTTCCACACGCACCAGCAGCAATGCCAGCAACCCGCGGATCATCCGCGCATCGCTGTTGGCGCGAAACTGCCACTGGCCGTCTGCCTGGCTGGCGATCAACCACACCTGACTTTCGCAACCGTGCACCAGGTGCTCTGGGCTCTTTTCGGCGTCGCTCAGGGGGGACAGTCGCTCACCCCACTGCATCAACAGCCGCGCCCGCTGCTCCCAGCCGGCTGCCTGTTCGAACGCCCGCAATGCTTCAGCGGCGTGTAGTGAAAGGCTCATCGCAACATCTCCAGTGCCTTGTCCAGCGCCTCGAAGAAGCGCAGCAGGTCGTCGCTGTCGTTATAGAGCCCCAGCGACACGCGGATGGCCCCCGCCAGCCCCAAGCCCTTGAGCAAGGGCATGGCGCAGTGATGGCCGGCGCGCACGGCGATGCCCTGCTCGGTCAACAGGTGGGCGAGGTCGGCGTTGTGCACACCCTCGACCACGAAACTGGCCAGGGCCAGTTGCGGCGTTCCCAGCAGGCGCACGCCGTCGCGGTCGTTGAGGCCGCGCAGCAGCAAGCCGTGCAGGGCATTTTCATGGGCAGTGACCGCCGCCGGGTCCAGGCTGGCCAGGTAGTCCAGGGTGGCCCCAAGGCCAATCACCCCGGCCACTGGCGGTGTTCCCGCTTCAAAGCCCAGGGGTGCCGGGTGGAAGCTGGCGCTGTGGTAGTCGGCGACGTGCACCATTTCCCCACCAAACTGCCAGTGGGCCAGTTTGCCCAAGGCCTCGCTGCGCCCGTACAGCACGCCGACGCCATCCGGGCCATACAGCTTGTGGCTGGAGAACACGTAGAAGTCGCAGCCCAGTTGTCGCACGTCGTGGCGGCCATGGACCACGCCCTGGGCGCCGTCGACCACGGTCAGGGCGCCTTGGGCCTTGGCCAGGGCCAGTAGCGGTTCCAGCGGCTGCCAGGCGCCCAGCACGTTGGACAGCTGGCTGACCGCCAACAGGCGAGTGCGGGGGCCGATCAGTTGGGCGGCGGCTTCCAGGTCGATGAGGCCGGCGGTGGTCAGGGGCAATACCACCAGTTTGAGGCCTGCGCGCAGCGCCAGTTGTTGCCAGGGCAGCAGGTTGGCGTGGTGCTCCAGCGCACTGATGACCAGTTCATCGCCCGCCTGGAGCTGCCCTTCAAGGCCGTAGGCCAGGAGATTGAGGGCGCTGGTGGCGCCATGGGTGAAGATCACCTGGCTGGGGCTGGCTGCATTGAGCCATTGTGCGACTTTTTCGCGGCTGGCTTCGAAGGCCTGGGTGGCCAGTGCGCCGGGCAGGTGCTGAGCACGGTGCACATTGGCGGCGCCGTGTTGGTAATAGTGGGCCAGTGCGTCAAGCAAGGCCTGGGGTTTCTGGGTGGTTGCCGCATTGTCCAGATAAGTCTGGTGTTGGCGTTGCAGAGCGGCGATGGCCGGAAAATCGGCGCGCCAAGGGGAGGGCTGGAACATGATAGGGGGCTCTGGGCAGGCAGGCCCGGCATGCCGCCAGGCCTGCTCGGTGCCGCTTAGTTGTGAGCGTGCAGCGCTTCGTTCAGCTCGATGGCCGACTTGTGGGTCTTGCATTCCACCGCGCCGGTTTCCGAATTGCGACGGAACAGCAGGTCGGTCTGGCCAGCCAGGTCACGGGCTTTCACAACCTTGACCAGTTGGTTTTTCTCGTCCAGCAACGCCACTTTGGTGCCAGCGGTGATGTACAGGCCGGCTTCCACGGTGTTGCGGTCGCCCAGGGGAATGCCGATACCCGCGTTGGCACCGATCAGGCAGCCTTCACCGACCTTGATGATGATGTTGCCGCCGCCCGACAGGGTGCCCATGGTGGAGCAGCCGCCGCCCAGGTCGGAGCCCTTGCCCACGAACACGCCAGCCGAGACGCGGCCTTCGATCATGCCCGGGCCTTCGGTGCCAGCGTTAAAGTTGACGAAGCCTTCGTGCATGATGGTAGTGCCTTCGCCGATGTAGGCACCCAGGCGCACACGGGCGGCGTCGGCGATACGCACGCCAGCGGGCACCACGTAGTCGGTCATTTTCGGGAACTTGTCCACCGAGAACACTTCCAGCAGTTCGCCCTTGAGGCGCGCTTCCAGTTGCAGCTCGGCCAGTTCGGCGAGGTCGACGGCACCCTGGCTGGTCCAGGCTACGTTCGGCAGCAGCGGGAAGATACCGGCCAGGCTGACGCCGTGAGGTTTTACCAGGCGGTGCGACAGCAGGTGCAGCTTCAGGTAGGCCTCCGGCGTGGACGCCAGGGCGGCGTCTTCGGCCAGCAGGGTGGCGACCAGTGGCTTGTGGCTTTCAGCCAGGCGGGTCAGCAGCGCGGCTTGTGCAGCGTCGATGCCCTTGACCGCTTCGGCCAGTTGCGAGGCCTGGGCGGTGGTAAAGGTGATGGCCTGGTTGCCACCGGTGTAACCCAGCACAGGGGTGACGGCAGCGATCAGTTCGGCAGAAGGGGAAACCAGCGGTTGTGCGTAGAACACTTCCAGCCAGGCGCCGTTGCGATTCTGGGTGCCGACGCCGAAGGCCAGGCTGAACAGAGTAGTGGACATGCAGTTACCTCTTTGCAAATGAATGGGGCCCTGTTGCCAGCATTATTGCTGGACGGCCGCCGCATAGATATCGGGCTTGAAGCCCACGAGGGTCCGGTCGCCAAGGTCCAGCACCGGGCGCTTGATCATGGAGGGCTGGGCGAGCATCAGTTCGATGGCCTTTGCCTGGTCCAGATTGGCCTTCTGCTCGTCAGCGAGCTTGCGGAAGGTGGTGCCAGCGCGGTTGAGCACGACTTCCCAGCCGTGTTCGTCGCACCATTGTTCCAGGTGCTCACGGTCGATGCCCTGGGTCTTGTAATCATGGAAGTCGTAGCCGGCGCCGTGCTCGTCGAGCCAGGTGCGGGCCTTCTTCATGGTGTCGCAGGCCTTGATGCCGAAAAGTGTATAAGCCATGGTTTCAAAGGGAGCGGCCCGGATGAACGGGGCCTGGCTCAGCGGTCTCCTGGAAACGAATCGACGAATTATGCGGCATCGATTCTTTCGGCGCCATGACTGTTGCTTCCCAGGGGGCGACAGAAGATGTCCGATATGAGGGACCTGGCGTGCCAGCCAGTTGTCTCAAAGGCCTGAAAGCTCGCTGCCACGCCAGTTGCCTGCGGGGCATCGACGAGGCCTGCGACCATTGTGCAGGCGCGGGCTTGGCGCCGGGCCAGTAAAATGAATTTATCCATGAAGGAGAAGACTGCTTTATGCAGACCGCTTATACCGTGCTGATTCTGTTGATGCTGGTAGGCATCTCGAGGCTGGTGGCGCGGGTGATACCGATTCCGTTGCCGTTGGTGCAGATCGTCGCCGGGGCCGTTCTGGCGTGGCCGAGCCTGGGGCTGCACGTGGCACTGGACCCGGAACTGTTTCTGTTTCTGTTCCTGCCGCCGTTGCTGTTCGCTGACGGCTGGCGCATGCCCAAGCGTGACCTGTGGCGCCTGAGGGGCTCGATCCTGATGCTGGCGGTGGGCCTGGTGCTGTTCACGGTGGTGGGCGCCGGCTATTTCATCCATTGGCTGTTGCCCAGCATTGCGCTGCCAGTGGCTTTTGCCTTGGCGGCCGTGCTCTCCCCCACCGATGCCGTGGCTGTGTCGGCCATCGCCCAGGACAAACTGCCCACCCCGCTGATGCGCATTCTGCAGGGGGAGGCGCTGATGAACGATGCTTCTGGCCTGGTGACGTTCAAATTCGCCTTGGCCGCAGCGGTCACGGGGTACTTCTCCCTGGCCCAGGCCAGCCTGACCTTTGTGCTGGTGGCCGTCGGCGGCCTGGCCCTGGGCGTTGTCCTGAGCTGGCTGGTGGGGCGCTTGCGCCTGTGGATGATCGCCCGCGGCTGGGATGACCCGGCCACCCATGTGGTGTTCATGTTGCTGCTGCCGTTCGCCGCCTATGTGCTGGCCGAGCGCCTGGGGGCGTCGGGCATTCTTTCGGCGGTGGCCGCGGGCATGATGCAGAGCTGGCTCGACCTGTTGCCGCGCCAGACCAGCACACGCCTGCTGAACCGCAGTGTCTGGTCGCTGCTGGAATTTGCCTTCAATGGCCTGATCTTCCTGCTGCTGGGCCTGCAGTTGCCGGACATCATCAAGGCGGTGACCAGCCATGAGGCCTCGTTGTGGCCGACCCTGGGGTACCGTCTGTTCGATGTCGTCGGGATTTTTCTGGTGCTGGTGGTATTGCGGTTTGTGTGGGTGCAGAGCACTTGGCGCTTCATCGGCATGCTGCGCCGCTGGCGGGGCAAAGACACCATTACCCTGGTGCCGACCGCGCGTTCCTGCTGGTTGTTGACGGTAGGGGGCGTGCGCGGGGCAGTGACGTTGGCCGGCGTGATGTCGGTGCCACTGCTGCTGGGGGCGGGGCAGGATTTTCCCGAGCGGGACCTGCTTATCTTCATTGCCGCGGGGGTCATCCTGCTGTCGTTGCTGGCGGCCTGCATTGCCTTGCCGCTGTTGCTGCGGGGGGTAGAGAGGAGTTCTGACGAGGCGTTGCGCAAGGAAGTGCGCGAAACCTGGCGGCGCACTTCGGAGGCTGCGATTCGTGCCCTGGAAGAGGAGGACCCGGCGGACAAGCCGGCCACCCCCGATGCGGCTCAGGCGGCATTGGCCACCGAGCTCAAGGCCGGCTTGATGTCTGAATACCGGCACCACCTTGAGGTGTTCAACGACTCCGCCGAAGCCCAGGCCCAGGCACGGCTGATGGATGAGCTGGAGCGGCGGTTGCGCCTGCGAGCCTTGCGTGCGCAACGCCTGGAGCTTTACAACCTGCGCCGGCAGCGCCAGATAGGCGACGACGTGGTGCGCGAGATCCTTGGCGAACTGGACCTCAGTGAAGCCAACCTTGGGCCGGCGCGCTAGGCGCGAGCCGCCAGCGCCGGGCGCTGGCGGTTCAATTCATTCAGCGGTTGCCGGGTAAGCCTGGCGGATGAAGGCTTTGTCGCCGTCGCTGAGCACGAAATTCGAGGGCCGCTCGCAGTCCCCCAGCGTGAACTGGTTCTCCACGGCGTAATGCATGACGGAATCGGGGTCGTACGGCCCGTAGGCAGCGAGGGATGCGTCAAAGCGGGTCAGAAAGTTCTCGTCGACGGCTTGTTTGTCCCAGCCGTAGGCCAGCAGCCCTTCATACAGTTTCGGTTCGTCCCAGGGAATGTTGGCGTCGGGGTGCTGGTGCTCATGCTCCAGGCCCAGCACATGCCCGAACTCATGGAGTACAGCGGCTTCGAAATTCTCGTCACCTGGCCAGTCGGGCATGGTCAAGGTTGGCACGTCAGCGGCGATGGTCAGGGCATCGGTGCCCACCTCCGCGCTGGGGCCGACGCTGCCACTGGGTTTCATCATGACCCTCACTTCGGCCTGTGCCGTGTCCGTGATGAGCTCCAGCGTCAGGTTCGCGTGCTCCAGCCATTGGCCGCACACCGCGACAACCGCTTCCTGAACCTCAGGGGCCACCTCGCCGAAAAAAGCCATGTGCAGGGTTCTTCCTGGTTTCCAGAGTCTGGAGTGCGGCGCGAAACCGCGCTTTTTGCGCCCGCCAGAGGGGCCCGAGCTGGCATTCAGCGGGTTTTCATCAAGGGCGGCGGCGCGCGATTGTTCAGTGTCGGGGCAACATGTGGCCTTGCAATAGCAGATTCCCTTCATGAGATGACACTCCTGTTTCCTGTTTGAAGAGCGCTCATGGTGGCAAGTGTGACGTGCAAGGTGGGGTACATGATTAGTACCCGCCCGCATCAGCGCAGCAATGGCTCTATGGCACTGACAGCCAGTTCCGCGCCGCGGGCGTTGAGGTGGTTGTAGTCCATGTAATAAGAGCGGCTGTCGCCGATCAGGCAGGTCGCCTGGCGGCAGAATAGTGTGTCTAGTGATAGCAGCGTGGCATTGCCGTCGCTGCTGTCGGCCTCGATCAGGTGGCGGTTGAACGCTTGCAATTGCTGGTGCTTGCTCATCGGCACCGACAGCTCATTCACCCAGGCCAGGGTCTTCGCTTCGTTGGCCTGGGTGCCGCGCGCGAGGCGATAGTAAAGGTTCTTGGGGTCGACCTGTTGCTGTGGCACCTGCTCGATGATGATCAATTGAGTGCCCAGCGCATGGTAGGCCGCCACGGTCTGTGCCAGCCCCTGCTCGAACACCTGCCGCGAGGCGGCATTGGCCAGCCGGTGCTGGTGGTCGGAAACCAGGAAGTAGTTGCTCTTGCGGGGCTTCTCGTAGTCGCCTTCGGTGTACAGAGTCCATCGCGCCGCCAGGATGACTTTCTTGATGCCATTGGCTTTCACGTAGTCATATTCGCGCTGGGCCAACGCGGTGCATACGCCCGGCTCGTAGTTGCCGCGTGCCACGTCGACCCCCAGCAGCGGTGGGCAGCCAGCCAGGCCGATGTGCACCACCGTCTTGCTCAGCGCTTTGGCACTGGCATCGAAGGCCGGTAGCAGGACTTCGGCGTGGCTGTCGCCAAATACCGCGATATCCGGGGTGACGTCCTGGCGGGCCGCGCCGAAGCGGCAGAAGTCGATGCTCCAGCCGTCGCCGTTGTAGTTTTTGTCACAGGGCACGCGGATCTGGGTGTAGGCGAACGATTCCATTGCATCGGCCGTCACGTCGAAGCGGCCGGCAAAGCCGTTGTTGGTGTAGCCCACCAGCCCCAGGGCCATGAACAACAGCGAGCCGAAGGCGCCGGCGGCGAATACGTGCCGGCGGCTGACGGCACGTTTGTCACGGAAAAACCGCTCGACGAAGCGCCAGCTCAGCCAGGCCAGTATCAGCGACAGCCCGGCCAGCGCCAGCATGAAAACGGGGGCAGGCTCCACCAGGTTGCCGTCCCGGGCAAAGGCAAACACCGGCTGATGCCACAGGTAGGCGCTATAGCTGATCAGGCCTGTCAGTACGAACGGCCGGGTACTCAGCAGTTTGCCGGCCAGGGTCTGGGGGTTGGCGAACAGAATGATCAAGGCTGCGCCCAGGGTGGGTACCAGTGCATGCACGCCCGGGAAGGGCGTGGTGCTGTCGAAGGCGAAAACCCCGTAGCCGATCAAGGCCATGCCCAGCAAGGGTGCCCCTTGGTCCAGCGGCCCACCGTGCATGCGGCGCGGGTGGCGGGTAAAGTAAAAGGCGATGAATGACCCCACCAGCAGTTCCCAGGCCCGTGCGCTGAGCAGGTAGAACGCCGCGGAAGACTGGTCGTTGGCGCCTCGTTCCGCCAATGCCATGCTGGCGGCGGCAATGACCGCCAGCAACACCAGCAGCCAGCGTCGCCCCAACCGCCAGCCGGCCATCAGCAGCAGCGGAAAAAGCACGTAGTACTGCTCCTCCACGGCCAGGGTCCAGGTGTGCAATAGCGGTTTGAGTTCCGAAACCACATCGAAATAACCGCTTTCGCGCCAGAACAGGATGTTCGACGAAAAGGTCGGTACGGCGATCAGGCTCTTGGCGAAGAACTTGAAATCCAGGGGATTGAGCCATAGCCAGGCCAGGGGCAGGCAGGTCAGCATGACCACGAACAGTGGCGGCAGGATTCGCCTGGCGCGGCGCTCGTAGAAAGTGGCCAGTGAGAAGGTGCCCGCCTGCATCTCGTTGACGATGATTGAGGTGATCAGGTAGCCCGAAATCACGAAGAACACATCCACACCGATGAAGCCGCCGGAAAAAGCCTGGAAGCCGGCGTGGAAGAGTATGACGGGTAGCACCGCCAGGGTGCGCAGGCCATCGATTTCCGGGCGATAGCCCAGCGCCAGGTTATGGTGAGTGCTCATGGCGGGGTGCTCGTTGAAATAGGGACAGGGGGAAAGGCAGGCGCAGGAAACGCCACGGCTACCGCCGCGCGTGAACGCTGAAAAAAGAGGGAGGTGCGCGCAAGGCGCGTATTTCCTTGTTTAGAACAGCTGGCGCGAGTTGTCCAACTGCCAGGACCGACGGTGTGCCTGGCAGGTGAAGCCCGGAGGGCCATTCAGGTCCCGAGCTTCTCCGGTTACCGCCAGCGCGGGGCCGACCCGCCTTGCCTGAGGTGGTTAGAATTCCTTGAGGAAGTCGCGGATGCGCTCGGCGGCTTCCACGCATTCGGCCAGTGGCGCGACCAGTGCCATGCGCACACGACCGGCGCCTGGGTTCACGCCATCCACGTCACGGGACAGGTACGAGCCTGGCACCACGGTCACGTGCTGCTGTTCGAACAGCTGCTGGCAGAACTGTGCATCGTCCATCGGCACTTTTGGCCACAGGTAGAAGCTGCCGTCCGGGCGCTGTACGTCCAATACCGGGGCGAGGATCGCCAGCACCGCATCAAACTTCTCGCGATACAGGGCGCGGTTGGCGCGCACGTGCACTTCGTCGTTCCAGGCCGCGATGCTGGCCAGCTGGGTTTGCACCGGCATGGCACAACCGTGGTAGGTGCGATACAGCAGGAACGCCTTGAGGATGTCGGCATCACCGGCCACGAAGCCTGAACGCAGGCCCGGCAGGTTGGAGCGCTTGGACAGGCTGTGGAACACCACGCAACGCTTGAAGTCGCTGCGGCCCAGCTCCGCACAGGCGCTCAGCAGGCCTGGGGGCGGGCTTTGTTCGTCGAAGTACAGTTCGCTGTAGCACTCGTCGGCGGCGATGACGAAGTCATGCTCGTCGGCCAGGGCGATCAGCTTCTTCAGGGTTTCCATCGGCACCAGCGCGCCGGTGGGGTTGCCTGGCGAGCACAGGAACAGAATCTGGCAACGCTTCCAGGTGTCGGCGGACACGGCGTCGAAGTCCGGGTTGAAACCGTTGCTGTCCAGGCATGGCAGGTAGTGCGGGGTAGCCCCGGCCAGCAGCGCCGCGCCCTCGTAGATCTGGTAGAACGGGTTGGGGCTGATCACCAGGCCGTCATCGCTGCGCTCCACCACGGTCTGGGTGAAAGCGAACAATGCCTCGCGCGTGCCGTTGACCGGTAGCACGTGGCGCGCGGGGTCGATCCAGCCGGCCGGCACGTTGAAGCGCCGTTCGCACCATGTGCCGATGGCTTCGCGCAGTGCCGGGATACCCAGGGTGGTGGGGTACACGGCCATCTGGTCGAGGTTGGCGCTCAAGGCTTCGGCCACGAAGCTGGGTGAGCGGTGCTTGGGCTCGCCGATCGACAGGGCGATGGGGCGCTTGTCGGCCGCCGGGATCACTGCGCCCAGCAGCTTGCGCAGTTTCTCGAACGGGTAGGGCTGAAGCTGGTTCAAAGCGTTGTTCACGAAGGTTCCTCTAGATGCTCAGGCGCGACAGCTCGACGCCCTGCGCCTGGCTGACACTCAGTTGGTCGACGATGGCATCCTGCAGGCGGCTGCACAGTTGCGGGTCGGAAAGCGGGTGGTTATCGGCGTCGGTAATGAAGAATACGTCTTCTACCCGCTCGCCCAGGGTGGCGATCTTGGCATTTTGCAGCGACAGGTCGAACTCCAGGAAAATCTTGCCGATGCGCGCCAGCAGGCCCGGGCGGTCCGGGGCGCTCAGCTCAAGGATGGTCACCGGGCGCTGGGCGTCGTTGTGAATGGTGACCTGGGGCGCGAAGGCGAAGTGCTTGAGCTGGCGCGGCACCCGGCGCTGGATGATCGTGGGGTAGTCATCGGGGTTGCGCAGGGCCTCGGTCAGGCCTTCGCGGATCGCCTTGACCCGCACCGGGTTGTCGCCGATCGAGCCGCCGTCGTTGTCCAGCACGATGTAGGTGTCGAGGGTGAACTGGCTGCTGGAGGTAATGATGCGCGCGTCATGGATGTTCAGGTTGAGCTGGTCCATGGCGGCCACGGTCACGGCGAAGAAGTCGTGCTGGTCGGGCGCGTAGATGAAGATCTGGGTCCCGCCCTCGAACTCGCGCTGGGTGGTTTCCTTGATCAGCACCAGCGGCCCGCCGTCCACCGGCTGCTGCAGGATGGCGTCGCTGTGCCAGGCCACGTCGCCTGCGGTGTGGCGCAGGAAATAGTCATCGCCCAGTTGCGACCACAGTTGCTCGACGTCGTCGGGGTCGGTACCGGCGCGCACCAGAATGTCCAGGGCCGCGCTCTGGGTCTGGCGGATCTGCTCTTCGCGGTCCAGCGGGTTCTCCAGGCCGCGGCGCAGGGCGCGCTTGGTCTCGGTGAACAGTTGGCGCAGCAGGCTGGCGCGCCAGCTGTTCCACAGGCTGGGGTTGGTGGCATTGATGTCGGCCACGGTCAACACGTAGAGGTAGTCCAGGTGCGTCTGGTCGCCTGCCAGTTGGGCGAAGTCGTGGATGACCTGCGGGTCGGACAAGTCCTTGCGCTGGGCGGTGGTGGACATCACCAGGTGGTTCTGCACCAGCCAGACGATCAGGCGGCTGTCCCACACAGGCAACTGGTGGCGTTGGCAGAAGGCCTCGGCGTCGATGGCACCCAGGTCCGAGTGGTCACCGTGGCGGCCCTTGCCAATGTCGTGATACAGGCCCGCCAGGTAGATCAGCTCCGGCTTGGGCAACTGGCCCATGAGCTTGCTGGCCAGCGGGAATTTCTCCGACACCGGCGTGTACTGCAACTTGCGCAGGTGTTTGATCAGGTTCAGCGTGTGGGCGTCCACGGTATAGATATGGAACAGGTCGTGCTGCATCTGCCCCACGATATGGCCGAATTCGGGCAGGTAGCGCCCCAGAATGCCATAGCGGTTCATGCGCCGCAGGTTGCGGTGAATGCCGATCTCGCACTTGAACAGCTCGATGAACAGGCTGGTATTGCGAATGTCATTGCGAAAATCATCGTCGATCAGGTGGCGATGTTCGCGCAGCAGGCGAATGGTGTCCGCGCGCACACCCTTGATCTCTGGGTTCTGCGCCATCAGCACGAAAATTTCCAGCATGGCGAACGGCGTGCGTTTGAACACGTTGGCATGGGTGGCTTCGATGTAGCCGTCGTGCAACTGGAAGCGCGAGTTGACCGGCAGGGTAACGCTGCCCACGTCATCGGCCAGGATCACTTCCTCGAAATGCTGAATGATCAGGTCACTGAGCTCGGCGATGCTCATCACCACACGGTAGTACTTCTGCATGAAGCGTTCGATGGCCAGCTTCGCGTCGCTGTCCTTGAAGCCCAGCAGCCCGGCGATGCTGCGCTGGTGGTCGAACAGCAAGCGGTCTTCGGCGCGCCCGGCCAGCATGTGCAGGGCGTAGCGCACCTTCCACAGGAACTCCTGGGAGCTGGCCAGCAGGTTGTTCTCGCTTTCCAGCAGGAAACCCTCGCCGGCCAGCGCGTGCAGGTTCAGGGTGCCATATTGGCGCCGAGCCACCCAGAGGATGGTCTGAATGTCACGCAACCCGCCGGGTGAGCCCTTGACGTTGGGTTCCAGGTTGTATTCGGTGTCGTTGTACTTGTGGTGCCGGGCTTTCTGCTCGGCGCGCTTGGCCAGGAAGAATTCCTTGCTGGGCCACATGTTCGCGGTGCTGGTGACTTCCAGCATGCGCTTGCGCAGGCGCTCGGGGCCGGCCACGGTGCGGCTTTCCATCAGGTTGGTGATGATGGTCAGGTCACCGCGGGCCTGCTCGGCGCACTCTTCGATGGAGCGCACGCTCTGGCCCACTACCAGGCCGATGTCCCACAGCAGGGTGAGAAAGCGCTCGATGGAATCGCGGAACGTCTCATGGTCCGAGCTTTCCAGCAGGATCAGCAGGTCGATGTCGGAGTAGGGGTGCAGTTCGCCACGCCCGTAGCCGCCCACCGCCACCAGGGCGATATCGGCCTCTTCGCTCCAGTCGAACTGGTTCCAGGCCTGCTGCAGGATATTATCGACGAACCAGGCGCGGTCCTCGATCAGCCGCCGAATGTCCCGGCCGCTGCGAAACCGCCCGTCCAGTACCTCGCGGGCCTGGCGAATGGCTTTCTTGAAGGCGGCGATGGGGCTCGCCTTGAGGGCCAGTTCCGCCTGGAACTGACCGCGATCGAACAACTCCGGATCCACCTGGGGCATCGAATAGGCCTTCCTGAACTGTGTTGGGGGTGAAGCTGTTCTTGGCTGTGGCGTTGTGGTGAGGCCTTCCCGGGCAAGCCCGGTCCCTCACCTTTCGGGCCTTGGGTGTCAATCATGCAAAGCTCTTGGCCCTTGGTAGCCCGCAGGTCTTACCGTAGTGCGCCCAGAGGCTAAGTGCTTTGCTTTCCTGGCACCACTGCCGCGAAGGGTGTGGGACCGAGCTTGCTCGGGAAAGTCCCACCACCTCAATCAAGCCCTACGCCGAAACCCGTGGGATGGTATCGTCCGCCCGCAAGGTGAAGATCTCATAGCCAGTAGCAGTGACCACCAGGGTGTGTTCCCACTGGGCCGACAGCTTGCGGTCCTTGGTGATGGCCGTCCAGCCGTCGCCCAGTACCTTGGTATCGGCCTTGCCCTGGTTGATCATCGGCTCGATGGTGAAGGTCATGCCTTCCTTCAACTCCATGCCAGTACCGGCACGGCCGTAGTGCAGGATCTGCGGCTCTTCGTGGAAGACCTTGCCGATGCCATGGCCGCAGAATTCGCGCACCACCGAGAAACCGTTCTTTTCCGCGTGCTTCTGGATGACTTCGCCGATGTCGCCCAGGCGGCAGCCCGGCTTCACCAGTTCAATGGCCTTGTACATGCATTCCTGGGTCACCTTGGACAGGCGCTCGGCCCAGGCCGGCACGGTGCCCACGTGGAACATGCGGCTGGTGTCGCCGTGGTAGCCGTCCTTGATCACCGTGACGTCGATGTTCAGGGTGTCGCCGTCCTTCAGAACCTTGTCGCCGGGAATGCCGTGGCACACCACGTGGTTGATCGAGGTGCAGATCGACTTGGGGAAACCCTTGTAGTTCAGCGGTGCGGGGATGGCCTTCTGTTCATTGACGATGAAGTCATGGCACAGGCGGTCCAGTTCCTCGGTGGTCACGCCGGGCTTGACGTGCGGTTCGATCATTTCCAGCACTTGCGCGGCCAGGCGGCCGGCAACGCGCATGTGCTCGATGTCCTCGGGGGTTTTGATGGTGACGGTCATACAGGCTCTCTCGGCGCTCCACGGCGCAGGCAAACACGAAATGAAACGATTCTACCAGACGACCGGCAGCCGGAACTGTCGCCAGGCATCGCTTCTCTATATAGAGTTGATAGGGCCATTGTTGCGCGAATCAAGCCCGCACGCAAAAGTCGTTGATCGACAACGTGAATTCGGGTTTCGCTGGCAAAGGTTCTGTGGTATAAAATGCGCCGCTTTCCGGGGATAGCCCCGAAAGCACCAAACCCACACACGTATCGGCACGATGACCTGGGTGCCTTCAGCTCAAGCTGCTGGTTGGTCATTGGGGTACGTGGAGGCCTAACCCGACTTATCAAGGAACTATCATGTCCCAAGTCAATATGCGCGATATGCTGAAGGCCGGTGTGCACTTCGGCCACCAGACCCGTTACTGGAACCCGAAAATGGGCAAGTACATTTTCGGCGCGCGCAACAAGATTCACATCATCAACCTGGAAAAAACCCTGCCAATGTTCAACGACGCTCTGACGTTCGTAGAGCGCCTGGCTCAGGGCAAGAACAAGATCCTGTTCGTCGGCACCAAGCGTTCGGCTGGCAAGATCGTTGCTGAAGAAGCAGCACGTTGCGGTTCGCCGTACGTCGACCACCGCTGGTTGGGCGGCATGCTGACCAACTTCAAA